>Ga0207097_1084_pt1 | contig 12682 bp, 13 predicted proteins | sample Alteio_BWMinHeat_87_FD_153541 | JGI IMG/M metagenome (GOLD analysis project Ga0207097, IMG submission 153541) | Enriched cells from forest soil in Barre Woods Harvard Forest LTER site, Petersham, Massachusetts, United States -... | ecosystem: Environmental > Terrestrial > Soil > Temperate forest >...
ATGATGCGTCTAAATGTTTATGTGATCTATTATAATCTATTATACGTCAGTTTATGCAATAGTAAAAAGGTCCATTAAATGGAAATAGTCCGACTTTTTACATCAGGCTATTTCAATCATTTTATCCTTCGACAAGCTTCCATCTACGCTAAAGCTACGACGGACAGCAGGATGACCGGCTGGGAATTAGTACATTCCAGGCATTCCGCCCATACCACCCATACCGCCCATTCCTCCAGGCATTTGGGTATCTTTCTTTTCTTCAGGAATTTCAGATACAATTGCTTCAGTCGTCAACATAAGACCTGAAATAGAAGCTGCGTTTTGTAATGCATAGCGCGTAACCTTAGCAGGATCTATAATTCCTTCTTCAATCATATCTACATATTTACCTAAACGAGCATCAAATCCATGGGATGATTTTGGATTAGATAAAATTTTATCTAATATTACAGATGCTTCAAAGCCGGCATTTGATACTATAATTCTTATAGGTTCTTCAAGCGCTCTGAAAACTATCTGTACACCTAAATTTTCATCACCTTGTAAATTTTTAATATTCTCAAGTGATTTCTGCGCTCTAAGCAATGCAACTCCACCACCAGCAACAATACCCTCTTCTACTGCTGCACGAGTAGCGCTAAGCGCATCTTCTATTCTATCTTTTTTTTCTTTCATTTCCGTTTCAGTTGCTGCTCCAACTTTAATAACAGCTACACCACCGGCAAGCTTAGCTAAACGTTCTTGTAACTTTTCTTTGTCATAATCTGAAGATGTTTGTTCTATTTGTTTTTTAAGTTGATAAACACGTCCCTTAATCTCTTCTGATTTACCTTGACCCTCTACAATAGTACAATGATCTTTTGTGACTACAATTTTTGCACATCTTCCAAGATCCTGCAAATTAACTGATTCCAATTTAAGACCTAATTCTTCTGCTATTACCTTGCCACCAGTTAAAATAGCTATATCTTCTAGCATAGCTTTTCTTCTGTCTCCAAATCCTGGAGCTTTAACTGCTGAAACATTAATTGTTCCACGCAATTTATTAACAACCAAAGTAGCTAATGCTTCACCTTCAATATCTTCACTAATAATTAAAAGTGGCTTTCCGGATTTTGCAACTTGCTCAAGAACAGAAAGCATGCTTTTCATAGAAGTTATTTTTTTGTCATAAATTAAAATAAATGGATCATTAAGAATTGATTCCATTTTTTCTGAATCTGTAACAAAATATGGAGAAATGTATCCTCGGTCAAATTGCATACCTTCTACAACATCAAGCTCACTATCCATACTTTTTGCTTCTTCTACAGTTATTACGCCATCTCTTCCTACACGATCCATGGCTTCTGCTATCATATTTCCAATAACTGTGTCTGAATTAGCAGAAATTGTTGCTATTTGCTCTATTTCTTTTTTACTGCTAATGGGTTTTGAATTGATTTTTATAGACTCCACAACCGCTTCAACTGCTTTTTCTATGCCACGTTTTAATTCCATAGGTTTAGCTCCAGCAGTCACATATTTATTACCTTCACGGAAAATAGCTTGAGCTAATACAGTAGCCGTTGTAGTTCCATCACCTGCTATATCAGCAGTTTTGCTGGCTACTTCACGCACCATTTGTGCGCCCATATTCATTAATTTATCTTTTAATTCTACATCTTTAGCTACGGTTACACCGTCTTTTGTAATTATTGGAGAACCAAAACTTTTCTCTAAAACAACATTACGACCTCTGGGCCCAAGAGTAACTTTAACTGTATCACAAAGTGTATTTACACCTTCTAAAATTTTGTTACGAGCATCTTGTCCAAATAAAATTTTTTTTGCTGACATGTGTGTTCACTCCTTAAAGTAATTTATTAGCAACAACTAGATTTTTTATCTGATTTTTCAACTATTCCTAAAATTTCGTCTTCACGAATTATTAGAAAATCATCACCGGCTTCTGTGCCTGAATATTTACCAAAAAAAACCATATCCCCTTCTTTTACTTGCAAAGGCATAACCTTACCTTCTGTTGAGACACGGCCAGCACCTACAGCAATAACTTTACCAGTTTGTGCTTTTTCTTTGGCAGCATCCGGTATTATAATTCCTGATGGAGTTTTTGTATCTTCTTCTAAACGTTGAACCAGAACTCTATCATATAAAGGGCGAATTTTTTCAAACATAATCCTTACCTCTTAAAATTGTTAATCCATTACCATTATATTAAAATAATAGCCAAAATTTGTTATTTTACAATAGTTTATACAACAATAAAAAAATCTTTAAAAACACCAACAGAGCTAGTTTTGACTAGTTTTTTTCATCCTTGGACACTTTTTCTATAAATTCTTTAACTTTTTCAGGAGTAGGTTGATAAATATCCAATATATTGCCACTTGGATCCTTTATACTAGCCATAACACCATGAACAGATACTTTTGGATCAACCATAAATTGTATACCATTCTTCTCAAGCTCATTTTGAAATAAATTAATATCATCAACCTCCAGAACTATCCCAGAATGACGATCAAATGGCTCCGTACTAGTTGGACATAAGCCTAACTTAATTGACCCAACCATAAATTCAGCCCAATTATTTTTCAAATGAAATTTTACAGAAAAACCAATATTTTTATAAAAATCCACAGCTTTTTCTATATCATGCTGCATCAAAATCAACATTCCAACCTTAACCTGATTTTTCATAATATCTCCATAATACCAGTTATTTTATTTTACCCTTATAGTCTCCAATTTTACAGGTAAAATTTAAAATATCAAACAGTATATAATACAATTAGAATTTTTATTTGACTTTTTAATTTATCCATGCTAATTTTACCTTATACTATTTTTTAATAAAACATATTAAACCAAGGAGGTTCTTATGAAATTATTACGATTATTAACAATTACTACCCTGTTATCAATAACAGGTTTGTCATATTCAGCTGAGAAAAAAGAAGATATCGAAGAAATCGAAGATATTGTTTATAATTATGTAAGTAGAGCAGGTAATCAAAAACTACATCCTAAATTCTCCAAATTTATAAAAATATTACAAGATAATAAAACAGATATTAATATTATTAATAATACTGGCGGAACATTATTAATGTTTATAATAAAAAAGGCACATATAATTAATAGTTCTTTCTATGTAAACGCAACAAAAAATCTACTTTTAAGTCGAGAAGGAGTCCAATACCATATAGAACAATTAACACTTAGACTCACAGAACAATTAGATGATACTACTAGAAATACATTAGAATTACAGCTTCAAGAAGCAAGAACTTCGTTGAATACGATTATTGAAAGAATTCAAGAAAGTAATATATCTTTCTTAAAAGAAAACTATAAAATGCTTTTAGACGCTATAAAATCATTATTACCGAATGTTAATGATTTTTACGTAATGGATGATCAAGGAAATACAGTATTTGATTCTCTAAAAATGAAAAAAGGATCAGAGCCAAAATTTTATTCTGAAGAAGTCGATGCAGAAATTACTCCTCTTTTAAATCAAGAATTAGAAAAACGAAAAGCTTTTGTTAGACAACACATAAATGAACATCTCATACCCCAATTACAAGATATTGTTTTTGGATATGGTATATAAATTTTATTTTTAATTTTAAACCAAGGAGGTTACTATGAAATTATTTTTACGATTATTAACAATTACTACCCTGATGTCATTTACAGGATTATTGTATTCAGCTGAGAAAAAAGAAAGATCTGAAAAAAATACTTCTTCTTCAACTCAATACAAATCACCTATAAATCATAATATCATGCTTCTTAGATACACATTAAAAAACAATATAGCTTATGTAAAAAAGGCTCTAGAAAATGGTGCTAATGTTAATTACACAGATGAATGTGGTTATTCTGCTTTAATGATTGCTTCTACCAAAGGATATTTGGATATAGTTAATTTGTTAATAGAAAATGGCGCTAATCCCAATACTAGAAGTCAAAACGGATATACTGCTTTAATGATTGCTTCAGAAAGTGGCTTTGAAGAAATAGTAGAAGCTTTAATAAACTACAACAATGAATCATTAGATTATATAAATCTAGATGGAGAAACAGCCTTAGATCTTGCACAAGAAAATGGCCATGACTCGATAGTCAAGATTTTATCAAGTATCTATTTATCATTGAGCTATGAAAAAAGAGATACTTCAACCAGGCCCTTATATTTTGTAAAAGATGGTTGTTATAGACAAAACATATCTGATGCAATAAATACTCTTATACATTTAATAGATGGTCAAGAGTTTGGACATTATTACATCGATAATTTACGCAATGCTAAAAAAATATTAAAAGATTATAAGATAGATATTAATAATATCACAATACGAGACAGTAGATTAACTTTATTAATGGGTATGATAACAGCAATAAATCATATTATTTTATTGTCGAAGAAATCAGAAAAACTCGGATCATGTCGCCCACTTATCATAAAAAGTATAAAGCATTTGGGTGACGCAATCAATAAAGAAGAACGTATTAATATACTTGCTGAAATAAGCCGTATGAGAAATAATGATACAAGAATTATAATTATCATAAAAACTATTATAAAAACTATAAAATCATTATTACCTTATATTAATGATTTTTACGTAATGGATGATCAAGGAAATACAGTATTTGATTGTGCTAAAAATAATCCACTTCCTATACTATTGCGTGAAGAAACAATAACACCAAATATACAAAAAGCTTTCGATATAGGTAAAGAGCTTGATTATTCTAAAGAAAATCAAAAGGTTATAAATCTTTTAAATCAAGCATTAGAAAAACGAAAAGCTTTTGTTAGACAACATATAAATGAACATCTTATACCTCAATTACAAAATATTGTTTTTGAATATGCCGTGTAAGTTAACAAAAGAGCATAAAATTTAAAGAGCCGGGAAAACTCCTGGCTCTTTTTTTTAGTTATTCGCTGATAGCTTTTTTATTTATAGCATCAAGAAATTCTTCATTTGTCTTATATTTCTTAATTTTATCGATTAAGAATTCCATAGATTCTATTTGATTCATATTTGAAAGCATTTTTTGCATCACCCAAACTTTATTAAGAGTATCTTCCGGAAGAAGTAAATCATCTCTTCTAGTTCCTGATGCCATAAGATCAAATGCAGGGAAAACTCGTCTATTAGAAAGTTTACGAGTTAAATGCATTTCCATATTTCCCGTTCCCTTAAATTCTTCATAAATTACATCATCCATTTTAGATCCTGTTTCTATCAATGCAGATGCAATAATGGTTAATGAACCTCCTTCTTCAGTATTACGAGCCGCTCCAAAGAATCTCTTTGGATACTGTAACGCATTAGCATCAACACCGCCCGTTAATATTCTTCCTGAAACAGGAGCCGTAGAATTGTATGCTCTTGCAAGTCTAGTTATAGAATCAAGTAATATAACTACATCTTTTCCTGATTCAACTAATCTTTTTGCTTTTTCAAGTACTATTTCAGCTACCTGAACATGTCTACTTGCAGATTCATCAAATGTAGAGCTCACAACTTCAACATTTTTCCCTCTAACCGTTCTGCTTATATCAGCAACTTCTTCTGGACGCTCATCTACAAGTAAGTAAATCAAATAAATGTCTGGATGATTTGCTAACAAACTAAGAGCAATCTCTTTAAGTAGAACAGTTTTTCCAGCCTTAGGAGGCGCAACAATCAAGCCACGCTGACCTTTACCTATTGGCGAAAACAGGTCCATAATCCGCGTAGAAACAATAGAAGGGTCAAACTCCAAATTAAATTTTTTATTAGGATAAAGAGGCGTTAATCTATCAAAGTTAGGACGATCAATTAGTTTTGCAGGATCATCAAAATTTACTTTATTAACTTTCAACAGAGCAAAATATTTTTCACCGTCTTTTGGTCTTCTTATAGTACCATTTACAATATCACCTGTTCTTAAATTGAACCTTCTTATTTGTGAAGGCGATACGTATATATCATCTGATCCTGAAATATAATCATATTTTTGCGATCTTAAAAACCCAAATCCATCCGGTAATTTTTCCAATACACCTTCAACTTCTATCTCAATGTCAGGATTTTTTTGTATATAATCAATTTTATTAAGAAGCTGGTCCTTAGACATTACACTAGCACCTACAATACCCAACCTTCTTGCATACTGAGTTAACTCGATAAAAGATAAACCTTTTAATTCTTCATAGGTTCTCATTCATATATCCTCTACAAATGATGCATAAGCATCTGATTGACATTTAAAAAAATTACTGATTGTTTTTAGATCAAAAATACAAAATGACTTGCTAACGAATAAAGGTTATTTAAAAGCTTTAGGTACAAAGTTTTTAAACTATTTCTCACCTTTATATAACATAAGCATAACAGGGCTTGCAATGTAAATGGAAGAATATGTTCCAAAAACTATTCCAACTGCTAATGCTAATGATAAATTTCTTAAAATTTCACCACCAACAGCTATAAGCGCCACAACAACCAAAAACGTAGCAAAACTAGTTAAAATTGTACGCCTCAATGTCTGATTTATACTCACGTTTACTATTTCTTCGATAGAATGACCTTTCATCTTAGAAATATTTTTTCTTATTTGATTATAAATAACTATAGTATCATTCACTGAATATCCAAGTATTGCCAATATTGCCGCAATTACGTCCATAGATATTTCTTTATTTGCTACTAAAAAGAATGCTAAAATAACAACTGCATCATGAAATAAAGAAACTATAGCTCCTACAGAAAAAGAAAATTTAAATCTTAATGTTATATAAACTAACATTAAAAACAACGCTATCAAAATAGCTTTTAAGGAATTCAGACGTAACGATGCACCAACGCCGGAACCTACACCGTCTGTTTGTAAAATCGTAATCTCAACTTCCTTAAACTCTTCTTTAAGCGAAGTTTTAATTTTCTCTGCTACACCAGTAACATCACTTGAAAAGTCTTGAACTCTTACTAAAACTTCAGATGGAGAAAATTCTCTAGTATCTACTCCCTTATATCCTTGATTCTTTAAAACATCCTTAACGCGTTCGGAACTAACATTTTGTGAAAACTTTAATAGTATCTGTGTTCCACCTGTAAAATCTACACTATAGTTAAAGCCACCTCTATAAAAATAGGCTCCTATAGTAACGACAAAAATCAGTATTGAAAAAACACCACATATTAAACGATACTTTAAAAAATCAATCATTCCACGCTCTCCGAAATCAAAATTTATAAGGATTTAACCACTGAAACATATCGACGACCCTTGGGCCCATGATGAAATTTAATCAAGCCTGAACCAATAGCAAACAATGTATCATCACTGCCTTTACCCACATTTTTACCTGGATGAAATCTTGTTCCTCTTTGTCTTACTATAATTTCGCCGCCATTAACCTCTTGACCATCAAAAAGCTTTACACCCAAACGTTTACCTATACTGTCTCGGCCATTAGAGGTCGAACCACCGGCTTTACTAGTTGCCATCGTTATCCTTTAATCTTGTGTTTTATTTATTAATATTGATAGAAATTCAAGAAATAAGAATCTATTCACTTTATGTATCATAGGATGCCCATTATTTATAAAAAGTCAAACCCTTCCTTAAGTTTTATTAAAATTTATAGCCTTCCATTGCTCAAGGGCCACCTTAAAATAAGGATAGGCTAAATCTAACATAGCCTTAGCGTATACCCTAATTTCCTGCTGAGCTCCTTGATCTAACCTCAGCCTTAAAAAATGCATCAGTGAATGCAAATTACAAGTAAAAATAAATTCTGTATAGGTACAAATAGGTAACAATCCCCTAGCCTGTTCTCTGCATACTCCACTTTCTAATAATGAATTATATGCCTGTACCGCTTCTTCTAAAGATTTTTTATATTTTTGCATTATCTCATCATTTTCAAATGCTCCAAATGAAGCCTGTCTATTAACTTTATCTTGAAATCTCCAATATTTTGGAATATAAAATTCCAATGGGGCCTTAACATACCTATAACTAATTTCATTGTATGAATTCATCCTATGACGCATCCATTGTCTAGCTACAAAAAGAGGCGTTTTTATTCTAAATGAAAGCTGATTATGCTCAAATGGACTAGTATGATCATGCTCAATTAAATATTTAATTAAGTTCTTATCTTTATCTGTAATCTCTGTAACAAATTTTCCAAATGATACCCTAGCAGCATTTACAATATCTACGTCTGAACCTGAAACCCTAATAAGCTCCACAGAACTTATGCCATCTTCAAGAGGATCTATTTTTTTACCTAAATATTCTTTTTCAACTAATTTATTAGCAACTTGTTCCATATTTTACCTAAAAGTTAAAATTTATTACATACTAATAAAATAAATCAAATCAAAAATTTTTAAAGATTTATAATTCTAACGTCCCAATTTCATGTAATACCACACAAAATTTTGTAAATAGTCTTGATTTTCATTACAATCCCTTATATTCGCATAATCTCCTTCAAAACATTTCATATCTTTAAATCCAACATAAGGGAACTCCCCTTCTTTTGGATTTCTTCTTAGAATTTGAGCTTCTAAATCCGCTAAATGGCTTCTAAGCAATTCACACTCTTTTTTACTTTCAACGCCTGTATGACAAGTAATTATGCCTTTAGATACGCAATTTTCTGAACATTTTAAATCCTCTTCGCTTTTAGCTATATACCATTTTGTGTTTGTGGTAATTGTAATATTGCAGAGAATTGTAACTGTAAATATAAATAATATTCTCTTCATAAACACCTCCCTTTTTTAGACAAAATCCATTATTTACTAATATAAAATAATTATATATAAAATAGCAATAAAATTATATTATTTTTTTCTTTGCTACCTTATTAAAGCCTGCCTGAAAGGCAAACATAGATAGAAATGGATTGAAAGAAGCTGCAATACAGCACAAAGCAGCTATATTGTTGTCTATTTCAATCTTTTTTATCAAATTTAAATAGCCAATAGAATATTTGTACCAAAAATATATATTAGCAAATGGTATTATAACCAAAAATGCAGTTGGTATATCTGCCCCTGCACGTTTTAATTCTGTTTTAGTTTTTACTGCCCAATAAATAAAATAGATACCAATTGTCAAAATGGTAAGAATAAACACTGTCACTAGATCTCTATGTTTAATTTCCATAAGCTCCTCTTAAATTAACATAAAATTATATTTTTTGATTTTACAATTTCCAGGAATTCACTATCAAGTTTAATTTGATAATTGTTTTCTAAAATTTGTATTTTTTCAACAAAAGTTTTTTTACACATAGTTTTCAAACACTCTAAGGATCTTTTAGTAATTTTTTGTAAAATTATTAATTCAATTTTTGTATGCCCAAATTTTTTATTTAAATGTGGTATTAAAGTAAATTCGGGCCAAGTCAAAGATCTTGAAAACATACCAAAATCTATTAACTTGATTTTACCTGATTCATGAATTATTTTAATTGAACTGTTTTTTGAACAAATTTCTTCTTTGCTATCCGGTATACTTTGCATTTTCATAAAAAAACAAAATATTATTAAAATTATAGTAAATCCAATTGTAGATCTTTTTAAGCTATTTAAATATTTATTTTGAATAACTACTAAGGCTGCAATAGGAATAACTAAAAGAAAAAAAGGGGAGACTTGGATAAAAGCAACCATCCATTTATAAGATCCTAATTTAATAGCTTTTAACCATATTAAATTAATTTTTTCAAAAAAATAAATTATTATACTATTTGGTATACAAAAAATTTCAGTAAAAAAAATTAGAGAAGATAAAAAAATAAATAAAACTAATACAGGAGTAAAAATCATATTTCCTACAACTGTTAGTAAAGATATTGACATTCCCCAATGTATAAGTATTGGAAGCGAAATTAAAGATAAGAAAAGTTGAAACCGAAAGGATTTCAATAGCCAAAATTTTATCTTGCTCAAAATTTTATTTAATTGCATATTAAAAATCTTATTCTTGTTCTCACCAAAATGTTAGAATATATAATTATGATTATATCAAACAAAATATTAATAGTTATCGCTACATTTATATTTTATCTAACTTTATCAAGTATGGATTTAAAGAACCTTAAACAATATGAAAACTTGTTAACTCTTAAAAAAGAACTTCAAGATTTTGATTTTGAGCATGTATGGGCATTTGCTGCTTTTTACAATTATATAGCTTCCTCAAATTTTAAAATGGCTGAAGAAACCATAGATTCAGTTGTATTTTCGGCAGAAAAATATATCACATATTATATTAAATGCTTCGAGTTTTCAAAAAATCTAGAATCAAAAAAAATTTATTTATCTGAACTTAAAAAAGTTGTTATTAAAATCAGCGTTCACTATAATGTTTTATTAAAATTAACATCTATTAAATCTAATAAATATATTGATGACGTATACAAAAAAATAGGATACTATTCTAGATCATTTAACGAAATGGATCAAATATTAATAGAAAGAGATATCCAACCATTTTTTATAAGCTACTGCTTCAAACGAAAGGATGCACATAATCTCTTTTTTTATTTTGCAATTATGTATTCACTATATTGGATAGGGTATAACATCCAACTTGTAAAGATAAATTACAGTAATTTAATTGTTAATCATATTGGAGAGTGCTTAAAATTAATAAAAAATGACGTCATAATATTAAATGATACATGTTTTAGCCAATATTTTAGTTATCTAATAAATGAATATATTAATATAAAGAGAGATAATGAAAAAAGAGTTAAACAAATTACTTAATTACAAGGCGTATAAACTCCGTTATTTGTCTATAATATCAACAACCCAAGCCGGCTCGGGACATCCCACATCATGCCTTTCTGCTGCAGATATAGTAGCCGTTCTATTTTTTTATGCAATGCAATATGATCCAAAAAATCCCAATAATTTAAATAACGATAAATTTATTTTATCAAAGGGTCATGCAGCTCCATTACTTTATGCAGCTTGGCAACAAGCAGGACTTATATCACAAGAAGAGTTACTAGATTTAAGAAAATTTGATTCTGTTTTAGAAGGACACCCTACTCCAAGATTTTCCGGTACCCAGGTAGCAACCGGTTCTTTGGGTCAGGGCCTTTCTTATGGTGCAGGCATGGCATTAAGCGCAAAACTGGATCATAAAGATTTTTATACTTATGTACTTTTGGGAGACTCAGAAGTATCAGAAGGTCAAATTTGGGAAGCCGCTGAAATAGCTACTTACTACAAACTTGATAATTTAATAGCGATTATAGATGTTAATCGCCTAGGGCAAACAGGGCAAACTATGCAAGGCTGGAACGTTGAAAATTATGCAAAAAAATTTGAAGCTTTTGGCTGGAGAACCATAATCATAGATGGCCATGATATTGAACAAATTGCATGCGCATTAGATAAAGCTAGAAATGAAAAAAATAATAAACCAATTATTATTATTGCAAAAACTATTAAAGGTTTTGGTGTTTCCAGTGTAGAAGATAAAAACGGCTTTCATGGCGTCGCCTTCCCAAAAGATAAACTAGAACAAATTTTACAAGAACTAAAAGCCCCGACTTCGCCAAAAGCGGAGTTTATCCTGAGCTTGTCGAAGGGCCGGGCAAGCAACTCTGAATATAACGATAATTATAATTGGATTCCTAAATTACCAAAACTACCCGAGCGCGTTCGTCCTGAGCCTGTCGAAGGATACGAACGCCTTACTTTACCAGATCCAGAATTCAAATTAGATCAAAAATTAGCAACACGTAAAGCCTACGGACAAGCTTTAGTCGCTTTAGATAGAGTTTGTCCAAATTTATTGGTTTTAGATGCTGAGGTAAAAAATTCTACATTTGCCCAATTATTAGATGAAAAGGACCCAAAAAAATTTATTCAATGTTTTATTGCAGAACAGAATATGATCAGTATGGCCGTAGGATTATACACTCAAGATAAAATTACGTATTCTTCAACTTTTAGCGCATTTTTAAGCCGTGCTTTTGATCAAATTCGTATGGCAGCTATTTCAAGATCAAGTTTAAGGATTTGTGGATCACATTGTGGTGTTTCTATAGGTCAAGATGGTCCTTCTCAAATGGGGCTTGAAGACATTGCAATGATGCGTACAATTGCAAATTCGATTATTTTTTATCCGTGTGATGCCGTCAGTACTTATAAACTGGTTGAAAATATGGCAAACTACAATTCTGGAATATCATACTTGCGTACAACTAGAGCAGATACTTCGGTAATTTATAACAATAATGAAAAGTTCGTAATTGGTGGCTGCAAAGTTTTAAAAAGCGGTACAAAAGATGTTGCTTGTGTAGTTGCTGCAGGTATAACCTTACATGAAGCTTTAAAAGCTTACAAATTACTTGCTCAAGAAAATATCTATATTTGTGTAATTGATCTTTATTGCGTAAAACCTTTAGATTCAAAAACGCTTTTAGAATTTGGCAAAAAATCGGGAAACAGAATAATTACTGTAGAAGATCATTATCTTGCAGGCGGTCTTGGAGAAGCTGTTTCTTATGAATTACGCAATTCTGGCATTAAAATCGACTGCCTTGCCGTCACCAAACTACCCAGATCCGGCTCTATGGAAGAACTTCTTAATTTTGAAGGTATAAATGCTCAAAGTATAATTGATAAAA
>Ga0207097_1007_pt2 | contig 12489 bp, 11 predicted proteins | sample Alteio_BWMinHeat_87_FD_153541 | JGI IMG/M metagenome (GOLD analysis project Ga0207097, IMG submission 153541) | Enriched cells from forest soil in Barre Woods Harvard Forest LTER site, Petersham, Massachusetts, United States -... | ecosystem: Environmental > Terrestrial > Soil > Temperate forest >...
CAGGCATCTTGGTTTTTGTTTAAAGGGTTTTTGTACCATTGAGGTGTTTTGGTGGAATTGCAGGAGAAGCAGCTTTTTCCTTCTACTGAATGCTTTTCTGCCATAATTCTTCTGTAGCAATTATTACAGGCATCCTGGGTTTTGTTTAAAGGATTTTTGCGCCATTGAGATGTTTTGGTGGAGTTGCAGGAGAGGCAAGTTCGAGGCGTTAAAGTTTGTATAGCATTCATTCTTGCGCTCCTGTTGAGATGTTTGGGATTTCTATTGGGTCAAGAATGTCAGAAACATCAAGCACCTGATCTTGCGATTGAATGCGATAATGGCGTTTTGGAGAACGAATTACTTCACTTTCTCTATTTGGCAATAGGAAGGCTTCTTCCTCTCCATCTTCTTTTTTTCTCTTTCTAGAAATTTTATCATAGCATTTCCTGCAAGCATCTTGGGTTTTGTTTGAGGGGTTTTTGTACCAATTAGATATTGTTTTGGTAGAGTTGCAGGAGAAACAAGTTTTTCCCTCTGCTGAACCCTTTTCTGCTATAATTTTTTGATAGCATTTATTGCAGGCGTCTTGGGTTTTATTTGAGGGGTTTTTGCGCCATTGAGATGTTTTGGTAGAGCTGCAGGAGAAGCAAGTTTTGCCTTCTGCTGACCCTTTTTCTGAGAGAATTCTTTGGTAGCATCTCCTACAGGCATCTTGAGTTTTGTTTAAAGGGTTTTTGTACCATCGAGAGGTTGTAGTAGAATTACAGGAGAAGCAGCTTTTTCCTTCTACTGAATGCTTTTCTGCCATAATTCTTCTGTAGCAATTATTGCAGGCATCCTGGGTTTTGTTTAAAGGGTTTTTGCGCCATTGAGAGGTTTTGCTGGAATTGCAGGAGAGGCAAGTTCGGGGCGTTAAAGTTTGTATAGCGTTCATTCTTGCGCTCCCGTTGAGATGTTTGGGATCTCTATTGGGTCAAGAAGGCCAGAAACATCAAGCACCTGATCTTGCGATCGAATCGGATAATGGCGTTTTGGAACACGAATCACTTCACTTTCTCTATTTGGCAATAGCGAAGTTTCTTCCAAACCGCCTTCTCTTTTTCTCTTTCTAGAAATTTTATCATAGCATTTCTTGCAGGCATCTTGGTTTTTGTTTAAAGGGTTTTTGTACCATTTAGGTGTTTTTCTAGAGTTGCAGGAGAAACAAGTTCGAGGCGTTAAAGTTTGTATAGCGTTCATTTGCGCTCTAGTTGAGATGTTTGGGATCTCTATTGGGTCAAGAATGTCAGAAACGTCAAGCACCTGATCTTGCGATCGAATGGGATAATGGCGTTTTGGAGAACGAATTACTTCACTTTCTCTATTTGGCAATAGCGAAGTTTCTTCCAAACCGCCTTCTCTTTTTCTCTTTCTAGAAATTTTATCGTAGCACTTATGACAGGCATCTTGGTTTTTGTTTAAAGGGTTTTTGTACCATTGAGGTGTTTTGGTGGAATTGCAGGAGAAGCAGCTTTTTCCTTCTACTGAATGCTTTTCTGCCATAATTCTTCTGTAGCAATTATTACAGGCATCTTGGGTTTTGTTTGAAGGGTTTTTGTGCCAATTAGATGTTGTTTTGGTAGAGTTGCAGGAGAAGCAACTTTTTCCTTCTGCTGAACCCTTTTCTGCTATAATTTTTTGATAGCATTTCTGGCAGGCATCTTGGGTGTCGTTTAAAGGATTTTTGTACCATTGAGATGTTTTTCTAGAGTTGCAGGAGAAGCAGCTTTTTCCTTCTGCTGAACCTTTTTCTGCCCTAATTCTTTGGTAGCATCTCTTGCAGGCATCTTGGGTTTTGTTTAAAGGGTTTTTGTACCATTGAGTTGTTGTTTTGGTAGAGCTGCAGGAAAAGCAAGTTTTTCCTTCTGCTGAACCTTTTTCTACCCTAATTCTTTGGTAGCATTTACGGCAGGCATCCTGGGTTTTATTTAAAGGGTTTTTGAACCATTGAGGTGTTAGGCTAGAGCTGCAAGAGAAGCAAGTTTTTCCTTCTGCTAAGCCTTTTTCTACCATAATTCTTTGGTAGCATTTAGAGCAGGTATCCTGGGTTTTGTTTGAGGGGTTTTTGTACCATTGAGGGGTTTTGGTAGAGTTGCAGGAGAGGCAAGTTCGGGTCGTTAAAGTTTGTATAGCGTTCATTCTTGCGCTCCTGTTGAGATGTTTGGAGTCTCTATTGGGTCAAGAATGCCAGAAACATCAAACTCTTGATCTTGCGATCGAATGGGATAATGGCGTTTTGGAGCACGAATTACTTCATTTTCTATATTTAGCAATAGGGAGGCTTCTTCGATCCCGTCTTCTCTTTTTTTCTTTCTAGAAATTTTCTGATAGCATCTCTTGCAGGCATCCTGGGTTTTATTTAAAGGGTTTTTGCACCATTGAGGTGTTTGGCTAGAGCTGCAGGAAAAGCAAGTTTTTCCTTCTGCTGAACCCTTTTCTGCTATAATTCTTTTGTAGCATTTCTGGCAGGCATCCTTGGTTTTGTTTGAAGGGGTTTTGTACCATTGAGGTGTTTTGGTAGAGTTGCAGGAGAAACAGCTTTTCCCTTCGCTTGAGCCTTTTTCTGAAAGAAGTCTTTGGTAGCATTTATCGCAGGCGTGCTGGGTTTTATCTAAAGGGTTTTTGCGCCATTGAGATGTTGTTTTGGTAGAGTTGCAGGAGAAGCAAGTTTTTCCTTCTGCTGAATCTTTCTCTGTCATAATCCTTCTGTAGCAAGTATTGCAGGCATCCTGGGTTTTGTTTGAAGGGTTTTTGTACCATGGAGAGGCTTTAGTAGAGTTGCAGGAGAAGCAAGTTCGAGGCGTTAAAGTTTGTATAGCGTTCATTCTTGCGCTCCTGTTAAGGTGCTTCCCATTTCTACTGGAAGAATAAAGACAGAAACATCCAGCATATCCTCTTGGCGAATTGGGTAATTTATTGTGGCTTCCATCATCCTACTCATAGGGTTAAAGATAAATTTAATACAGTTTAAACGTCTGATAATTGATGTTATGTTGCTTCAAACAAGTACCTTAAAAACCAAGATTAATCAGAGAACATAACTAACTATATTGTTTTTAATAATATAAATTATTATAGCAAATCTTATATTAAAATACATTATAATAATTAATTTAGTTTTGAATGTTTTTAGGAAACTTCGAAGATAGCCGGCTGATTGCTTTCCTTGTCTATTAAGCTCACTGTGAAGGCCTTAGAACTCCCTTCTAAGGAGTAAATGAATTTTTTAATGCTTTCTTTAGGCTCTATAATTTCATTATCAAGCATATGCTCCTTTAAGGCACTTTCTAAGCTTTTGTATGAGGTGTGGGTATTAATGCTATCTATTGTGCTTGGAATCATCATGGGCCAAAAGATAAAGCTCGCAAGCTTTAGACCAAGACTTCTAGGTAAAGACCCTTTTCGAACACTTTTAGCAATCTGATTAGGAGAGGCCATATCAAGACTTATCTCATTAAGTGTTAGGTAGTAAGTGTTTGAAGTGGGATTGTCTATAGTAATTTCTATAGGGGTAAAACCTCTTTCTAATAGGTCTTTTCCAAATAATTCCTCACTTTCTAAAGAAGTGTAAGCTTTGGCTGTAATAATAGGTTTTTTTTCAGCGAAATCAGGATAAATTTTTTCTAAAACAGCATCAGGCTTATCTTCTGGCTGAACTAGATTAAAAACAAAACCTGTCATTCCTAAAACAATTACCCAACTAATTACTTTGTTTTTCATATAGCCTTAGTTAATTTCGTTTATTATAAAACGAAGTAATCTTTTAATAACATTAAAATAATTGTTGTTTTGACGTAATTAAATATTCTCTGTTATTATTATCTAAGTTTTAAAAACAAAACAATAATTAGGAGTTATTATGAAAATTGAGATGGTTGGAATTAATAATATCGATCATGTAGTAAATCAGCCTTCCGTAACAGTAGATATTGAGAACACCCCAGAAGTTTCCGCAACAGCTACCACTCCAGTTTCAGACAATCAAGCTCCCCATCCTCTAAATAGCCTTAAATCTTTAGTTGAAAAATATGAAAAAGAGATAAAGGATAATCCTCTATGGACTCTATGTGAAAGTGCAGATATTAAATGGGATGCCAAAACACAAAAAGTTGAGATCCAAATTAAAGAACAAAATTTTATTGCCACCTTTAAAGAAACGGGATGGGATATCATAGAAGAGCAAAAAATGGGTGAAGTAATGATCCATGCGCCTGTAGATGCAACTTGGCATGCCCTTCTTTCTCTTTCTATAACAAAAAAATTTCTTGCAGAAGTAGAGAGCACGCCTAAACTGGCAAAAGAAATTCTTCCTAAAGTTGATGCTTCTATTTCTTCAAATAGTACAGCTCCTGTTAAGAAAGGACCTAAAGTCAAAACAGCATCTCCGATGAAAAGAATGATTAACATAGTAATGATTATTACTTTAGTAGCTATCGCAGCTATTACAGACTCCCTTAACGACACGAAATGGGGTTCATCGCATACAGTGCAATTAGGCATTAAGTTATGGCTTGGAGGGTTATTATTCCACTCTGCAAGAGAAACCCTTAAAGGTCTTGAAGGAGCCCAAAGAAAAGCTGTTGAAGCCGGAGTTGTCGTTGCGGGTGCTCTTGCACAGATCGCAGGAAACCGCATTTCTGGAAACGATCGCTTTGATTTATACGGCCCTGTATTTGCGGTGGCTCTTGGATCTGCGCTTACCCACACATTTAAGGATGTAAGAAATTTCATTATTCCTAAAGATGCAGAAAGCGTAACCCGCAGGCAATATACAATCCTTGCTGCTGGTGTTGGATCTTTAATAGTGTTACAATCAGGCGCCAATAGATTAAGTGGAAACTCTTTAATCTTAGGATCTAAAGCAAATGCAGATGGGCTTAACTTAATTATAGACTATGCTTTTGCTAGTGCGATTTCCCCTCTTGTTAAAGGCCTTGTAAGAAATGTAGATTCCAATTGGAAACACTACGGGGTTATTGCAGCTGTCCCAGCTTTTAGCGCTATAAGCGATTATGCAATTAACCAAGAGATAGGTGAAGGGTTTGTATTAAACTGCGCTGTTGCAGTAGATCACCTAAGCAAAAGTATTTGCTATAAATTAATTGGTAAATCCCCTTTTAAATTTGGAGCTACAGCCGAAAAGGAGATGACTGTTAAAGAAGCAGATAGAGCCTTAGTCAAAGCTTATGTTTTTCAATTTTTTGCTACATTAGGAGCAGCTGTTTTTGCAAAGAATATGACAGCTGGTAGCGGACCTAGCGCAATTGGTTTAACAACCTATTCCCGATTAAATCGTAAGGGGCGCAAATCTGTATTAAAGCTTATGCCTTCTGATAAAAAGAGAAGATTAAAGCACGTAGCAGGTTTATCTGTAACATCTTCTATAGCAAGTGTTTTAGCCGGAAGTTTTTATCCTTATGCAGCTCCAAGTGATTTAGGGATGTGGGATAAGATTTACGGTAGTGCTTATCATTACTTTGGGCCTACAGTAGCAGTAGATGTTACAGGCGCTCTAACAGATGGGATCCCAAGAGCCTTTCAAGTTAAGAAAGACAAGGTAATCCCCGCCTTTTTAACTAAAGCTTTACTAGCAAGTGGAGCCGAGTTAAAAAAGACAAAGGAAATTGCAGCCTAAGTTTTTTTCTCTAAGATGCGCGTTTGCTAAAGAAACGCGCATTTTCATGCAAAATCAGTTACTGCACACTCCAGATCCAACTGGAGGCGTAGGATTTGCAGGCGTATTTCCTGAATTCCCACTTATATTAAAGGTAGATCCTCCTGCTTTAGAAAATGTATAAGGCTCTACAGCCATGTTATTTAGGAATTTAATACAAAGAGAGGATGTTGCACTGGACTGAATAAACGCCGATACCCCGTTATTTGAGCTAAAGGTGTTTGAGAGCGCTCTAAAGGATCCTGTAGAAGAGTTTTGTGTTTGCATAAGAAGTCCTTGCACCCCGTTTTCTGAAAGTGTATTACTCTCTGCTGTAGCATCAAGACTCGATGTTCCTTGAGCAATTGTTCCAATCCCTTCAAGTCCATTATTTTGGGCTATATTATTTCCAATAACTGCTGTAAGAACTGATGATCCAATTGAGCGAAGTCTAATACCATCTCTTCCATTGCCATTTGTGGTATTAGAGGAAATGGTAAAATTAGCTGTAGAAGTATCAAGGATTACAGCATTTATACCATCACCTGCCATCATAAAATTATTGTTAGAGGCTTCATTTTTCAAGATAGAAAAATTCAACTTACCACTTGTAAACGCGTTAAAAAAGATTCCTGCGTTCGTATTATCATTTGATTTATTAGAGGAAACTTCTCCTACTATAGAAGATGCGTCTTCTGCAGCAATATAAATCCCAAAAGCATTAGCTAAATTAGTATTAGAATTTACATTAGCTGTAGCAGTAGCTGTATCAAAGCTGTGAATTTCTAACCCTTGGGTATTAGCAGTGATTTGGTTTTTTATGATGGAAATGGTTGCATGAGTCGTACCTGAAGGCTCGAAAAAGATCCCCGTTCCCCCATTAATTGCAGCTCCAGGATTTTGGAATCCTGAAAATGTGTTATTGGCAATGGAAACAGAAAGGGTTTGATTTTCAGGCTGAAGGTTAAGGCCTACTGCCCCTGCAAGATCTGGGGAATTAACTATATTGTTTAAAAAGGCAATTTGCAAAGAGGGATTGGCTATAGCCGCCCCATCAGCTCCATTTAATGCAACAATCTCATTATAAGAAATTGTTATGCCACTCGTTGAGGCTGCTGTAGAGCCTATGGAATATGTTCCTGATATAGCGCCACTAGCATCACTTGTGATATGAAGGCCGCTTAAGATGTTATTGTTTGCCAGATCAAAGACAGATAATCCTGGATCAGCTGTGATTTGAGGCATGGTAATAGCTAAAGCAGGCACGGTGACGGAACCAAAATTCGTTTCAAAAGTATAAGCTCTGCTAGCGCCTAAAACTTGCTGGTGATCTTTTAGCGCATAAGCAGAACCGACTGCCGTATACCCTCTAGTTGTTCTATCGCCTGGGAAAATATAGATAATATCGTGTGCAATGGAGGCGTCAATTGCTTGAATGATTGTGGGATAAGGGCTTTCAAAAGTGCCAAGCGAACTGCTTAAGTTATTGACAAAGATAAAGTTAAAGGGAAGCCCTGTTGAAGGATCTATGGCTACAAAGTTTTTGCGTCTGCTATCTACCACAATAATCTCATTGCGGATTACAGGCTCTACCATTCTTCTTTTTAAAAGTTTAAGATCGCAGCAGGAAGGGCCGCACTCTTTTTGATAAAGAGGTTTTCTTCCTCCAAAGGGAAGGCTAAGTGCTACTTGCGCTTGGTAAATGTCTTTAAAGACGTTGTCATAAGACGTGCTAAGCTCTAGAGTAATAAATTGCTTGTAATTGCCTTCTAAGCGGAATTTGCCTCCGTAAGCATTAACCTCTTTTCCGTTAAAGTAATAAGGGCCTATCCCTGCATAAAAATCGATCTCGCTATAACTCTCAAAGTGGGCGCCTACTTCAGCATCGACTCCCCTCATGGCAAATTTTTGCTTTCTTTTAACAAGTAGATGATGCCCTTCAAATCCGCCAAACTCTTGGCCGTAAAAGTGGCTTGATCTATTGCCAAAGGGGATATATCCATTAGCTCTAAAATCCCAAACAGTCCCCAAAGATTCTAAACTAACACCTGCCTGGTTAATATTTTTAAGATGGTTTGCCTCTCGATAATCATAATAAGCCTCTAGCCCATACACACGCTCTCCTAAAAGAGTTCTTATTCCAATTCCTGCGTTCGCGGCCCATTTTCCATCATTAAAAATATGCCCTCTTAAGTCTAAAAAGGGAAGATAGGTATCAAAGTCCTTTCCAAGAAAAAGATCTAAGGAGGAATAGCCTTGATTGTATCCAATCCCGTTACCTTCAATATGCTTAATACTTGCATGCATAGGCCTTGGACCTAACTCGCAATTTGAGCAATCATCAGCTTTTAAAAAAGCAGTAAAAAGAGATAACGAAGTTAACAAGCTTAAATTTAATAACGTTTTAGACATAGGCTCTTTTCTCATAAATTTGTTTTTTTTGGATCCTAACAAAAGTCTTTAATTTTTACAATCTTAGAAACTCATGATTTTGGGTATAAGGAATTGGCGGCAAGGAAATGATAAGAATGATACAATGATAAGAATGATATTTTTTTATTTTTTCTTCATCATTTATATCATTATATCATTTATATCGTTTTTTTTGTCGCTCGGGTTTCACTGCTTTGACTTTACCCCGGGGGCCGTAAAAAGTGGAACACCCGAGTATAAGGTTTTTTATGAAAGAGCTTTTATTAAAAGAGAGACTTGAACGTGTTGAAATGGAGAATTATCAGACCTTCTCTAGAGTCCACCCTCTTCGCAGCTTTAGTTATACAGGAACATCTTGCTACGTAAAGAGAGAGGATGAGCTAAGCTGTGGCATTAGCGGGAGTAAGGTGAGAAAATATCTTTCTCTTATCCCTTATATCTTAAAGCAAAAGGCTGATGAGGTAGTTGTTTTGGGAACTTCTCACTCTAATCATGTCCTAGGGATTTCAGAGCTTCTTTGCGAAAAAGGGATCGATCCTATTTTATTTCTATCAGGGCGAAAAACAGATCCTTTAGGCAATTTCTTATTTACTTCGCTCTTTGTTAAAGAAGAAAATATTCATTGGATAAAAGAGGGATGGGATTCTTTAGAAAATTACGCTAAGGATTACGCAGAACAAAAAGCTCAGGAAGGAAAAAAGGTGCTTGTTATTCCTAAAGGAGGCAATTGCAAAGAAGCTCTTTATGGACTTCTCACCCTAACTTTAGACATATTGAGAAACGAAGAAGCTCTCCAAATAGCGTTTGATCATATTTTTATGGATGCAGGAACCTCCCTTACAGCTCTAAGTGTGATCTTGGCCTTAAGCTTTCTCAAAAAAAATACCCATGTCCATGTTGTGCAGCTTGGAGGCGATGAAAAGGAATTTCAAGAAACTCTAGACAGAGCTAAGGCTGAATTTGAAGATTTTATAGGAGAGAAGCTCCCCTTCTTAGTTAATTATACCCTCTACTCCCCTACTAATGCCAAATCTTTTGGCTCTCTAAATACCCAAGTATTCACTACAATTAAGGAAATAGCGCAGCAAGAAGGGTTTTTAACAGATCCTATTTACACAGCTAAGCTTTTTTATGAAGGAAGAGAAATATTAAAAAAATCCTTACTAAAAGGAAATGTTCTTTTTATTCATTCAGGAGGAGCTCTATCCCTAAGCGGTTTTCAGGCTAGCATTAAATAAGAAAAATGGTTATTTTAAACATTACCCAAGTGAACTCAAAATTTGGGTATAGTGGGTTAAGTTTTAGATGATAAAATCGGCCGCTAGATTTTTACATGGAACACAGCGTGGAGAATGAGGGTGACTTGGGTTAAGTCACCGAGTTCGAACGCGAAGTTCCATGTAAAAAGATGCGGATGGATTTTATCATCTGAAATTTAACCCACTATCTTATTAACCTGAAATATATAGGGATGCTGTGAGCAAAAAGAAAAAATCTCCTTGGGCTGTATTTGTTGCGATCGCTTTAGCTATTATTGTGGGCACAATTACAGGAACCGATAAAACGATTTTTGGAGTGACCTATTTTTCTTTGTTCGACCTTTTTGGTACCCTTTTTATTAAAGCTTTAATGCTCATTGTTGTTCCTTTAGTCTCTGCAGCCATTATTACAGGGATTGCGCGCATTGGGAATGAGGGCGCTTTTGGCAGGCTTGGGGCTAAAACCTTTGGCTTTTACATAGCGACAAGCCTTTTAGCTGTTCTTATTGGGCTTTTCTTTGTAAATCTTTTAAAGCCTGGCGTTTCAGAAGCCATTACTGTAGAGATCCAAAAAGCCATTGCAGCAAACCCCAATATTGAATCGGAGTTTCAAGGAGTGAATATTAAAGAGATTATCCTCTCTATCATTCCTTCCAATGTTGTAGAAGCCTTTTCTCATGGGCAAATGCTTTCTCTTATTTTCTTTAGCCTTCTTTTTGGATACGCTATTTCTAAAATTGAAGCCAAGGTAGGCGGCATTCTTTTAGGATTTTGGCAAGGTGTTTTCCAAACCATGATTGAAATCACCCATTTAATCATGAAGGTCCTTCCTATTGGAGTGTTCTTCTTAGTGGCTAAGGTGTTTGCAACAACCGGTCTTGAGTCTTTACTCCCCTTAGGTCTTTTTGTTGTGAGCGTTGTTTTAGGGCTTCTTACATTTGCTTTAATTGGCCTCCCTCTTTTTCTTAAATTTATTGCAAAAGTCGATCCTTTCTTACATTTTAAAGCAATGGCTCCCGCCCTCATTACAGCTTTTTCTACAAGCTCATCGTCTGCAACCCTTCCAATAACTATGGATTGTGTAGAGAAAAGAGCGGGAGTTTCAAATAAAATATGCAGCTTAGTCGTGCCTTTAGGAACAACCATTAATATGTCAGGTTCAGCGCTTTATGAGTGCGTGGCAGCTATGTTTGTTGCTCAAGCTTACGGGATTGAACTTTCCTTTTTAGTGCAGTTCCTCGTTGTATTCCTAGCTCTTTTAACTTCTATGGGGGTTGCCGGAATCCCTTCAGGAAGCCTTGTGTCCATTATTGTTATTCTCAAGGCTATAGGCCTTCCTGCAGAAGGCATCGGGCTTTTTATTGCAGTGGATAGAATTCTTGATATGCTTCGCACAACAGTGAATGTCTTTAGTGATAGTTGCTGCGCTATTCTTGTTGCTAAATCTGAAGGAGAAAAGCAAATTCTTACCAAAAAGAACATGAATTACCCATGAACTATGAAATAGGAAGAGATTTTCTTTTTACAAAAGACTTTGCTAAAGAGATTTTCCCCCTAGCTTCAGAGTTTGTCATTGTCACTGATTCTATTGTAGAAAACCTTCTTGCAAAAAAACTTCAGGCCTATCTTTTAGATTTTGGCCTATCTGTTCATTTAATCTCCTTTGAAGCCGGAGAAAAAAATAAAACAAGGCGTACTAAAGAAGAGATTGAAGACAAGATGCTTCAATTAAAGCTTTTAAAAGACACCTGCCTGATAGCAATGGGCGGAGGCGTTGTCACTGATCTTGCTGGATTTGTTGCTGCAACCTACATGCGATCGATTCCCTATATCAGCATCCCCACTACATTACTTGGAATGGTAGATGCAAGCCTTGGAGGAAAAACAGGCGTCAATACGCCTCTTGGGAAAAATTTAGTTGGGGCTTTTTACCCCCCACTGAAAACGTATATCGATCTTTCTTGCTTAAATACTCTTCCTGAAAAACTCTTTGCCGAAGGGATGTCCGAAGTGATTAAGTACGCACTTATTGGATCAAAAAGCCTCTTTAATCTTTTAATGAAGAAGCATGATTTATTAGAAATAGTCACCCTTAGCTGCCAAGAGAAAATGCGGGTAGTAAAAGAAGATCCTTATGAAAAGGGTCTTCGTCATACCTTAAACTTTGGTCATACCATTGGCCACGCCTTAGAAAATATCTTAAATTACGAGATAAGCCATGGAGAAGCTGTTGCCTTCGGCATGCTAAAAGAGAGTGAACTAAATTATAAGCTGGGAAGTATAACCGAAGAAGAGCTTACCCAAATCAGGGCGCTTATTAAAAAATACCACGCTACATTCTCTTTCTCAGAAACCATTCCTTGGAAAACTTGGGAAAAAGCCATGAGCCTAGATAAAAAATCTACCAAAAAAAATCCCCGCTTTGTCCTACTAAATGGGATTGGCCAAACAAACCCTTGCCAAGGATTCTACTGCGAAGAAATCCCAGCCCTCCTCCTCCAAACTCTCCTCAAGACAAAATAACAGGTAACCCAAGATCGCTTATGCGGCGGATATACAGGATGAAAAGAGAAGAGGTAGTTTTTCTTAGGGCCAAAGGCTCGTTATATTATAGCCTAGGCCTCTCGCTAACGCTTCGACCTGGGCTACAATATGACGGGCCTTTGGCCCTAAGAAAAACTACCCCTCTTCTCTTAAGTATTCTTAGAAGCTTTAAGCTTTGATCATTGCATTAACGCTTTTTACTAGAGGTAAACCAAACAAGATTTTTACTGCATCATAAGCTACTTCATATTGATCAAAAGTCTGAACAGCATGTCCTCTTTCTTGTCTTAGAGAAGCAAGTGTTTTGGGCATTAGATCTTGGGGGCAAGGCTCTCCCTTCTTCAGGTATTCTAGAGCAGCTAGGTAAACTGCCATGACAAGGGCAACAGTTCCTGCTCTGCCAATTCCGGCGCTACAATGGATCACAGGCTTTTCCATATCTAATAAGAAGCGTGCTGATGCTGCTACAGCTGTAGCTGTACCTCCTTTCTTATCTTCCCAATTTGTAATGTGAGAGTGAATAACTGTTTTCACTTCCCCATCTTTACTAATCTCAAGCTCACTAACTTTCACCCCTTC
>Ga0207097_1086_pt1 | contig 12440 bp, 10 predicted proteins | sample Alteio_BWMinHeat_87_FD_153541 | JGI IMG/M metagenome (GOLD analysis project Ga0207097, IMG submission 153541) | Enriched cells from forest soil in Barre Woods Harvard Forest LTER site, Petersham, Massachusetts, United States -... | ecosystem: Environmental > Terrestrial > Soil > Temperate forest >...
ATACGTTAACAGGTATATCCCAATCAAGATATACTAACGGTGCAAATTTTCTAGGTTTATTTGTTTTACTAAAATCATATAGTCCACTTATAGTTGCATACTCAGCTATCCATCCTGAATTGTCTATAGTTGGTCTTAATTTTGAAGGAACAGTTTTATCTGGACGCATATCAATTAAATTATCATGTTCATGCAATACAAAAGTATACCTAGCCTTGAAACCGAATCCGTTCATTAAATCTTCAAGGGCAATATATGGAGATATCCCAAATGTTATTCCAGGTTTTACGTGAACAGGTCCGGCTAATGGTGCAAACTCGATAGGTTCTAGACCTACAGGAATTCTACTTTTTTGAGTTTTTTCAAATCTTTGACATATTTGGATCCATAATCCAACTACCAAATCTTCTTTGAGTTCAAATGTAAAATCTGCCATTGAGTATATACCAAACAGTCCATTTAATCCCCCAAATGGTATAGATGCAGGGTTATCAAGCTCTATTTTTGGTCCTACCGGAACCAATATACCAAAGCAAATTCCATAATCGATTCTTTTAAATTTATAGTAATAATCAACAACGTTACCTATTCTAAAATAAAAATCCAAATCAGAAAAACCTGTTTTGCTAAATTGTCCAAATTTTAATCCCATTATATCATTAGCATCTCTTTGATTTTTTCTTAAAATATTTTCCATCCCATCTAATAATTTAAGATCCTTTATTAAGCTTTCAGAAATATTAAAATCTTGTCTAGAAGTAATATGCATCATATATATATTAGCACCTAATCCTAGATGTTGCCCCAAAGCTTGTTCATATCCTACCCATAAGCCTTGTGCCTCTAATTTTCCATCAAGATCAAAAATAATATGAGGTTTGGTTTGCAGCTGATCAAGAATTGGATTTTCCAATCCAGCTTTTTCCATTGATTGACCGACTACTATTAAATCATATTTGCCATTTAATTCTGCTACACTTACATCTTCTCCTGCTTGATCTCTTGCACTTTTGCCAGTAACAAAAAATAGGTTTGCTCCAAATGCTGATTTTTTATCTGTATAGTGATTAAATATTTGTCTATATAGGGGGATAAAGCGATTATCTATTATCGCATAAACATCGCATGTATTAATTACTAGTAAAAAAAATAAAATTATTTTATTAAAGTTAACCATATTATACCTTATCTTGTTGCTTGCCCAGTGACGGGGCTTGTATTAAGCATAGCTTATTTTGTGTTTTTTTAAAGGCATATTAAATGATCAAAGTAATCTAATTTTTGTTATTCTTTAAATATAAAGAATCTCTTTCTTGAACAAATTTTTTAAATTCTTGATCACTATGACTTAAAAGGGAAATTACCGGATTACTTGATACTATTATTTCACCTTTACTATCTGCGGAAATTAATTTATTTTCTTGGTATAAGCATAATCCAAGAATTGTATTATAATGATGCATTTCATGTGCGATATGGTAATCTTCTGAATTTAGATCCCATATAATAACTGCGGGATAATATGATCCGGAGGCTAATTGATTTCCAGGTAGCGCGCATAATACATGGAATTCAGTTGGTCCGTCCTCTTCTTTCATTTTTAGTACTTTTTGACATTTGCCAGATTTAATATCCCATATTCTTATAGTTTTATCATTAGATCCAGAGGCTAATTTGTTGTCCGGTAGTAAACATAATGTTTTAACCGTCCCTTCATGCCCCTTTAATTTTGTAGTAGAACTAAGTAAAGAATTAAAACTCCATATTATTATTGTGCCATCGAGGCATCCCATAGCTAATTTACAATTAGGTAACAAGCATAATGAATAAGCCTTGTAATTTTTGATTTTTAAAATTTTATAACATTTGTCTGATTCGAGATCAATAATTCTTATTTCTCCATGACAATTTTCAGGGTCATCAATAACAGATGCAGCTAATCTGTTTTCAGATACCAAACACAATGCAATTACATTATTTAAAATAGTTTTATTACAAACACAAGAATCGATATCCCAAATGCTAATAGGAGTTCTCAAATCTATAGAAGCAAATTTATTGTCTGGTAATACGCATAATGATTGTATGTTTTCATCAATTCTTAATTTTGATTTAAATAACTTACCAGAATTAATGTCATGAATTTCTATTTTTCCATTCAAGTAACCAGAAATTAATTTATTGCCCGGTAACATACAAAATGAAGTAAGATGAACCCTGTCTAAGGTTGATGGGTAATGTATTCTAAAAAATATTCGGTCATTAATAATTTTTTCCCATTTCCACCAATTTTCAATTGGGTCATATTCTTCAATTAATTTTACTAGACTTGTAATAAGTAAATATTTTTCTAGATACTGTCTTCTTTGTTTGTTTATGTTAATCACTTTTTGAGATAATGATTCTGATTTTTCCTTTTCTTCATGTATGGCTACAACAGAGCAATGGAGAATAAAAAATATAAATAAAGCTTTCATGAACAACCTTTAATATTTAAAAAAATTAAAAAAAATATTAATTTCTTATCAACAATTATAGTTTTTAGTAATACAATAAACTAAGAGTTTATAAAGAAAATTAAGGATTTTTATGTATAACAATCTTCAAGCTATAGTTCTTGCTGCAGGAAAATCTTCTCGATTTATATCAAGACAATCAAAATTAATTGAAAAAATTTGTGGCCAAGAAATGATACTTTATATAACTAAGTTATTAGAAAAAATGAAAATAAATACAACTTTAGTTGTAGGTCACAAAAGAGAAATTATAGAATCTTTAGTAAAAATACACCACCAAGATGCGATTAATTTTGTAATACAGCAAGAGCAAAAGGGAACAGGGCATGCTGTTTTGTGCTCACAGGAATTTTGGAAAAAGGATCATATTCTTATACTAAATGGGGATGTTCCTTTAATTACAGAACAAATAATAAATTCTCTTTTTCAAAAACATTTACAAAATAATGTAGCAATTAGTTTTGTAGTGGCTCATAATATTGATCCACAAATGAAATCTTATGGTAGAGTCGTGCAAAATGGGAATTCTATCAAGGTTATTGAAGCTAAAGATGAAACAGAAGAAAGAAAAGAAGATTTTTGCATAAACGCAGGAATTTATTTAATTAATAAAGAATTTTTAAAAACAGCAATCAATGAACTTTGCGAAAGTAAAGTTACAAAAGAGTTATATATTACAGATCTTATTGAAATAGCCAATATTAAAAATCAAAAGATAGAGACTTTGTCTGTTGATTTTGATTATATAAGAGGTATAAACACACTACAGGAATTATGGGCAGTAGAACAGATTAAAAGGGCTGAAATTATAAAATATTGGATGGATTGTGGAATTAGGTTTTCTACTGCTCAAAATAATCACATAGATTTAAATGTTACTATAGGTGGTGGTACAAGCATAGGCGCTGGAGTTCAGATTTATCAAAATACTAAAATTGGAAATAATTGTATCATAGAAGCTTTTAGTGTTATTGATAATTCAATTATTGAGGATGATGTTGCGATAAAGTCACATACATTAATTGAAAATTCTACAGTAAAAAATAATTGTATAATTGGTTCATTTACTCATATTCATTCAGGTTCTTCTGTTGATTCTGATTCTATAATAAGTAATTTTGTAGAAGTTAAAAAAAGTGATATAGGCTCAAATGTAAAAATAAAACATTTAACCTATATTGGAGATTCTGAAATTGGAAATAATGTCAATATTGGAGCCGGGACAGTAACTTGTAATTATAATGGTTTTAAAAAAGAGAAAACTATAATACAAGATGATGTTTTTATTGGAAGTAACAATAGCTTAGTGGCACCTGTTGTAATTGGCAAAGGTGCGTATACCGCAGCAGGATCTGTAATTACTTCTGATGTTCCTGAAAATTCACTGGCTATTGCAAGAACTGAGCAAATAAATAAAAAAGATTATGCACAAGTTATTAGAGAAAAGTTTAATGAGTTGTAAAGAATTTTGAATTGGCCATTCGTATCCTTCGACAAGCTCAGGACGAACGGCCTCCTCTAATTTCCACGTGTGACAAAAAATTTTGCGCTCGTGGTGAGCTTGTCGAACCATACGAGCATCCTATGATTACCTTCGTACATACAGCTGATGTACATTTTGGAATGGAAAATTACGGGAAGATAGATCCAAAAACCGGGATTCATTCACGATTATTAGATTTTGAAAATGCCTTAAATTTTTGTATTGATTATGCCATTGAATATAACGTAGATTTTTTTGTTTTTTCAGGAGATGCGTATAAGACAGCAACTCCTAGTCCTACTCAACAGAAACTTTTAATGCGTTGCTTGATGAGACTTTACAAAGCAGGTATACCAATAATTATTATCGTTGGAAATCATGATAATCCATTGAGTTTTGGTAAAGCTAATTCATTAGATGTATTTAGTTCTTTGCCGGTAGATGGTTTTTATGTAATTTCTAAACCAACATCTTTTGTAATTAATACAAGAAATGGGCCCGTCCAAATAGTCGGTATTCCTTGGCCATCAAGAAATAATTTATCTTTGAATAATCATATTTTTAGTTCTGCTTCACATATAACAGAATATATATCATTATCTATTGCACGAATTATTGAAGAGTTTGCAAAAAAACTGGACCCTAATATTCCAGCTATTCTTGCAAGTCATATAACTGTAAGTTCCGGAGTTTTTTCAGGATCAGAAAAACGAGCAATATATGGCAATGATCCGGTACTATTACCATCGCAACTTGCAATTGAACCATTTGATTATATAGCATTGGGCCATTTGCATCGTTTTCAAAATTTAAATCAAAATGGCAAAATACCTTTAGTTTATGCCGGATCTATAGAAAGAATAGATTTTGGAGAAAGAAAAGAAAAAAAGGGTTTTTGCCATGTAAAAATCAAATCCAAAAATGAAACTATTTATGAATTTATAGAGGTCCCAACTCGCCCATTTATTCAAATAGATACATACTTACAGTTAGGATCTGATCCTACTGAACAGTTAATAAATATAATAAGAAGTAGTAATATAAAAGATTCTGTTGTAAAAATAGTTTATCATGTACCAAGTGAAATGACTGATTCTGTAAATCTAAGAGTTCTTCAACAGGAATGTATGGATGCTATTCATATTGCAGGAATTATCCCAATAAGAAATATAGAGGGTAGACAAAGAAGAGCTGGAGCAAAAGTTGATATGGATCTAAGTTCTCTTCTAAGCACCTATTTTGACTCTAAGTCGGAACTAAAAACAAGAAAAGATTCTCTTATACAAAAAACACTTGAATTACAGCAGTGCTGTGCTCATGAAGAATCTTAACCTTCTAATTCTGAAGCGTTAAATGGAATAGGGTAAATTTCATCTGGGTGAAATATAATTGAGCTGTGTCGCCATCTATCGATAATTTTATTTTCTATGTCAGGAGCTACTATATTTGCAATGTCCCAATATCTTTCCTGTAAGCCCTTCAATCTTTGTGGTCTGATTTTTTTCATACGATAAATATCAAAACCATCAGGAGCTTCTTTAACTGTCATATTGCCTACTACCATTTCCTTTATAAACTTTCTTGATTCAGGAATTTCACTTTGCTTTATGGGCGCTGGCAACCAAACTAAATTATATTTTTCTAAATTTTGTTTTTTTATGCCGTTTTCTAATTCAGTTTTAACCGCTTCATTAGATTTATTTTTATCAAATGGAACAAACGCTATTTCTAGATCATAGCTAGTTTCATCATATTCTGGATGGGACTCATAATATTCTTGAACAGCTTCACCAATCATTGAGTGGGCTTCTGCAGATTTAGTTTCTCTACTTGAGTTAATAGTTTTAAGTTGTTCATATAATGATTGCACGCTAGCAAATGGAAAATTTGTATTTTCTATTAAACTATCTAAATTAACATCACCCATATTTTTGTTTTTAAGCATTTTGGTAATCATATCATCAGTAACTACTATTTTGAATTTGTCAGAAAAAGCATGACCCAGCATCTCATTTTCAACAAAATCTCGATCATATTTTCCTCCATCAAAACCACGATCTTGAATATCTTTAAACGTTACAAGTTTAGTTTTTATGTCCCCTTCTTCAGAAAGGGTGACAATTTCTGTTTCTATCATGTCTAAAAGTTCTAGATCTCCAAATTCATCTTCAGTAACCTGGTTGGGTGATTCACTAGGCTGTTGATCCTGGGTGTAAACAAAAGAGGTGGTTAGAATAAATATATAACAAATGAATTTTATTTTAGTCATATTTAAGTCGAGGCTTAGATTGCTCGTATGGTTCGACAAGCTCACCACGAGCGCTTTTTTCTTCCTAAACCCGTTCGTCCTGAGCTTGTCGAAGGATACGAATGGGTTTCAAAAACAAAATAGGGAGCTTTTTATAGCTCCCTATAAGTTTACACTTTTGTTAATAAAATACTATAGGGCAGTGCCTTTTGCACCAGCTAACTCTTTATCATTTGAAGGTTCTTCAGGCAGCATAGGGTTTGTGCCAGGCATCATATTTTTAGGTTGCTTTAAATCCTGAAAATATTGTTTATTTTCTACGATATTGAGTTTTTGTTCAATTTTTTTAAGTTCAGTTTCAAAAACTTCTTCTGTTTTTTTAGATTTCAAAACTTGTTTAATTGTATCTTTTACTTTATCAAATGGTCTATATTGGGCAGTTTCTTTTTTCTGAGCCATAGCTACCCAATATTTATTGTCATCGCCTTTGACAACAATAACGTCGGGCATGTGTTTAGCGGACATTATTTTGTCTTTAACTTTAGCATCAATGAAGAATGCTTCATTGTTTACAATGCCTAAAGGTAACACTGTTAGTTTTTTGTCTTTTGCTAATTTTTCTATATCTTTTTTAGAATCTTTTAGATTTTTAGCAAAATCATTTGCTGCTGATTCAGTATCAAATACAACAGCAGCAGCCTTTATGCCTTCTGGAGAAATTAATATTCTTGGATCCTGATTTTTTGATTCATCATAATATTTCTTTGCGTCAGTATCTGTAACATCTATTGTATGATGTTTAACAAATTCTTCAGCATCTAACTGCGTTCTAACTGCTTCTAAAACGTTCTTTTCTTTATCTCTATATTCTTTTTTTTCACGCACACCTGCATCTTTTGCCCATTTACCTAAAATAATTGAGCGTTTTTTGTCTTGATATATACGTTCTTTATATTCAGGATTCTGGAGCATAGCTTTTACTTGTTCATCAGCACCTGCAATTTGATCAATAAATGAGTCTATATCTTTTACTGTTAATGCAGGGCTACCTTCTATTGAAAGTAGTACTTCTTGAGATTGACTACCTGTGCATCCTGTTTGTTCTGAGCACTCTTGTTTGTTTGAGCAACCATTAAACCATTTACAACCCGGTAAGACTAGAATTGAAAAAGCTAACATAGCACCAGAAGTTAAATGTGTTTTTTTCATACTTTTTTCCCTTGTTATTTTTTTTGATTAAAACATAATTTTTACAATCCTAAATTGAAGTTTAGCACATAGGGAAAAAGTTTCAATGTTCACTTGAGCTTAAATAGCTTACGTATATTCTGGTTCACCTTCTCTTTTAGCTTCTGTAGCTATTTTTTCAAGGTAATTTATAGCTCTATTTCTAGGTATAAATCTGAATTTTTTCATGCGATATGGCGTGGTTTCTAGTTTTAATAATCTTTTTATTCTTTCCTCTTCAGTCTTGGTGGGCCTTTTCTTATTCATTTCTTCTCTATATTCTTTGATGTTGTTATATACCGATTCTTTTAGATAATCAGAATTTAAAATATTTTGTTCTTCTATAGCGTATTCATACATTATTTGCCATAAATCTTTAGGCAAGCCTGAGCTTTCAATACCTTTTAATATGGTATATTTCAGATATTGATGTACTATTGCTAGAAAGGTAGGGTTTCTAATCGTTCCAGATGAATATTTTGCTTTATCAATCGCATTTTCTCCATTCCAATTTCTAAAATATATATCTGCTCCTTGACTTAATAGATATTTAAGAACTTGTTCAATATCATAGTTTATTGTATCGGCTAGGATCATTAAGGCTGTATTACCTTGTTTATCGCGAGTATTAACATCAGCGCCAGCTTGAACTGCATCTTGAATTCCTTTTAACCCATGATCACCTATGTGGGCAAGACCAAGTAATTTTTCATTTGAGCTAATTAGTGCGCTATTGTAGAATATTTCATAAAGTTTTGGATCATTGGAATTGTTTATTATATCATTTATATTTTGGTCTCTTAAGTTTTTTAAATCAATGTCTGGATTTAAACTTAATAAATAGGGCAAGGACTTTTCAATTCCATAAATAGGACCTCTGCTTGCGACTATCATCAAAGCAGTATTGCCTTCTTTATCTTGAAAATTAAGATCTGCTCCTGAGGATATTGCTGCTTTCATTGCAGCAAGCCCTAAGTCTCCAGTTCTTGCGCCATTTAGTAGCTTTTCGTTTGGTGTTTCGCCATATGACAAACTAATAGAAGCTATTAAAAAAAATAAAACTAACTTAACTTTATTCATTCTTTCCTCCAATTTAAACCAATATATTAAAATATTAACAATTTGAGAATCAAAAATCAAGACTTTGTATTTTTTTGTATTGACAATCTGGATTTGTGTGGGTTATAATTTATTATATATTATTTTTAAATAATGGAGGAAAATAGGTGAACAAAAATATATTTTTAATAGCATTTATAGGGTTCTTATCTTTTAATTATATCAAATCATCTCAGACTGAAGAAAAATCATCTAAAGAAGCAGAAAATATAGAAGCATTAAACAAAGAGCTTTTTGACAATGCAATTGCAGGTAATCTTGCAGCGGTAGAACGACTATTACAGCAAGGTGCTGATCCAGATGGGTTTAAAAAAAGATATGGTCAGACTGTTTTAAACGCTATAGCATTTTATCCAAAACATGAAAATGTATATAAAAAAATTGCATATAGATTAATTCAAAATGGAGCGGATGTTAATTCTCGAGATAATCATATTGGTTTTTCGCCTTTATTTGGATCTATTTTAAGTAATTTTAATAACATACCATATGGGCTTTTAATTAAGGTTGGTGCAAATATTAATTTGCAAGATAATGATGGAAATACTGTTTTGATGCGTCGTTTAAGTGATATTATAAGTATTATAAATCAATCAGAGAATCCGAAATACCCCAAAGAACTTCTTCAAGATTTGCCTAGGGTTGTAAATATAGTTTTATTTAAAACAAATTTAGAATATAACCTGGATCTTGTTAATAAAAAAGGCCATAACGTTGATTATTATGTGAATAGATTACCTGAAAATACAAGGAAATGGGTTAAAAAAGCTATAAAGAAATTTAAACAATTAAAAGCACGTAAAAAAGCCTGTATAAATGAGTCTTTACAAAAAGGCAATGTTATACCGGACTTATGCAATATAGTGCATGAATATTTGGATGGAAATGGTAATATCGTAAAAGAAACTGAATTGAAAGAACAAGAAGAATAAAATGAGGTTAAAAATGAATAAGAATATTTTTTTAATTATAATTATAACTTTTTTGTCTGCTGATTGCATGATAGGTGCATCGCAAACTGAAAAAAAATCGGTTAAAGATACAGAAAACATAGAAGATTTAAACGCAAATCTTGCTTGTGAAGCTAGACGCGGTAGACTTGCAGAGGTAGAAAGACTATTGCAACAAGGAGCTAATCCTGATGGATTTAAAGATGGATTTAGACGTACAGTCTTGAATTCGATTGCACAGATTGAGAATAATAAAATTTATAAAGAAATTGCAAATACACTAATTGATAAGGGAGCTGATGTTAACTTAGAAGGAGCATATGGTTATTCTGTATTAGGGGACTCTATTATCAGAAATTATAAAAATGTACCTTATGATTTCTTAATCAATAAAGGTGCGAATATTAACTTTCAAAATAATAAAGGAAATACTCTTTTGATGGAGCATTTAAGGCATATAATGGGTTGTAAAAAACTTCGAGATCGTTCAATTTCAAAAGAACTTCTTAAAGATTTGCCTAGGGTTGTAAATATAGTTTTATTTAAAACAAATTTAGAATATAACCTGGATCTTGTTAATAAAGAGGGTCATAACGTTGATTATTATGTGAATCAGTTACCTGAAAATACAAAGAAATGGGTTAAAAAAGCTATAAAGAAATTTAAAGAGTTAAAAGCACGCAAAAAAGCATGTATAAATGAGTATCTACAAAAAGGCAATGTTATACCTGACTTGTGCAACATAGTGCATGAATATTTGGATGGAAATGGTAATATCGTAAAAGATACAGAATTAAAAGAAAAAGAAGAATAAAATAGTGTTAAAAATGAACAAGAAATTTTTTTTAATAACAGCTATAGTACTCTTGTCATTTGATTATATCAAATCATCACAAGATGAAGAAAAATTGGCCAAAGAGCCGGAAAGTATAAAAATTTTAGACAAAGAACTTTATGACAATGCAATTGCAGGCAATCTTGCAGAAGTAGAAAGACTATTGCAGCAAGGTGCTGACCCAGATGGGTTTATGGAAGAGTCTACTGGCAGGACGGCCTTAAATTGGATTTCGAATGTTCAGATTAATCGTAATTTCTTGAAAAAAATTGCATATAAATTAGTGCAAAATGGGGCTGATGTTAACTCAAAAAGTAGTTATGATTCGTGGCCTTTATTAGGATCTATTTTAGGCAATTCTAAGAACGTACCATATAAGCTTTTGATTAAAGCTGGTGCAAATATTAATCTACAGGATGGTCAGGGAAATACTATTTTGATCCATTATTTAGAAATAATAAGTATTATAAATATGCGAAATCCAGATTTATTGAAACAAACAATTAAAGAATTGCCGAGAATTGTAAATATAGTTTTATTTAAAACAAATCTAGAATATAACCTGGATTTGGTTAATAAAAAGGGTCACAATCTTGAATATTATGTAAATCTATTGCCTGAAAATACAAGGAAATGGATGAAAAAAGCTATAAAGAAATTTAAACAATTAAAAGCGCGTAAAAAAGCGTATATAAACGAGAGTTTACAAAGAGGTAATGTTATACCTGATTTATGCAACATAGTGCATGAATATTTAGGTGAAACTAGTAAAATCATCAATAAACAGCCTGAATTGAAAGAAAAAGAAGAGAATTAGAAAATTGCTTGCACAATCATCCAGATGGAATGGGATGCAAAGACTCCTGACCAAAAACATTCTCCTTTTTCTTTGTCTTTTATAAATTTAGTACAAAATGAACCGGTTATAAGACCTAAAGAAATGTTAATTGGCATTAGGATACCACCTAGCACAAGCATAGGATTTATTTTTAATTTTTTTAATGCATATCCAAAGATAAAACCCAACAGAAGAACATAATGGTTAAAGCTTATTGCGTTAATTAATAGAGCTCTTGCTTGAGCTCGCTGAGCAAATAATTCTGTTGAACCTAATGAAAAATGATTTATTAAAAACCAAAAAACTATTCCTACTGTAATTGAGCTTATAAATATACCAAGTAGTTGATATTTTTTGATGGTATTAGATGGAATAGAAGCAAGCTGGGCTACCTTGCGACCAAACAATAAATCTGTAGATACTCCAGCGCAAATTTCAACAAAAGTAGCTATAAAGGTTATTTGAATAAAATTTAAATTAAAAATGAATATCGCAGGAACCATAACAAAAGTTGCAAATCTTCCAAGTTGTGCAAGTCCAATTTTACCGGCTATATCAATGATTTGATAAGTACATACAAATGTAAAAAATGTTAAATAAATTTGTGATAATAAACTAAATTTAAAATAGGTCATGAATATAAAATTAATACTTAAAGCAAGAAATAATAATAATGTATCAATATCTTTTGCAATGAATCCAAGAGTGTGGCTTTTAAATTTTATTTTTGTTAAATAAATCAATCTTGAAAAATATTGATATAAAAGTTTAGGTAAGGCAACAATTCCTGTTATTGCGCCACATAAAACTATTCCTCCACAAAAAGCTAATAAAAAGGCTGTTGAATTAATATTAAAGAAGAATAATTTATTTAGAGGATCAATAATAAATATTTTTGAAATAGCTCCGGCTATTAGTGGAATAGCAATTATATGACCGGATATATAACCTATCGCCCAGTAAACAGGAAATAGATCTAATGTTAAAGCAGGTATATGTAATATTCCAAATTTTAAATTATGTGTAATAGATACAGCTTTGGGTATTATGCTTTTTATTTTATAAATACCATCTTGCATGATTTTTAATAAATTATGAGCTTATTTTCGCTATTAATTACAATTGTTTTATCTGTATGTTCAACTGGAATTATGAGTTACATATCTATGGCAACCCCAATAGGACCATGGATTGAACCTACAATAGTTTTATTAACAACAATCT
>Ga0207097_1087_pt1 | contig 12229 bp, 11 predicted proteins | sample Alteio_BWMinHeat_87_FD_153541 | JGI IMG/M metagenome (GOLD analysis project Ga0207097, IMG submission 153541) | Enriched cells from forest soil in Barre Woods Harvard Forest LTER site, Petersham, Massachusetts, United States -... | ecosystem: Environmental > Terrestrial > Soil > Temperate forest >...
AGTGGTATGTCATTAAATCAGATAAATCCAGAAAACTTATCATCTTCTTTAGAAAAAATAAAAATTATTCACCAAGATTTACTTGAGCATGAAGTAATTAATCTTAAGGAAAAAGTAATTAATGTACTACATCAAAATATAAATAATTTTGTGCCTCGCTTTGACACCCAAGTTATAGTACCAATTTTGGTAAACATCGGGACAAATATAACAGAGAAAATGATCAATGCTGACACTACAGAAAAATTTGAAGTCGCCGGCTATTTAATAACTGATACAACTCTTAATTTTATTATTTTACCTGAATTAATTTTAAAGCCATTAGGTACAATTGGCATTGAAGCAACAAAATTAATTAATTTAGGGTTAAAAAAAGGAGCAGTAGTTACTTTAGAAGCAATTGAATCAATTAAACAAAATCCCAAGTTAATAAATATTGCTACCACAGTAAATGAAACAATTGAGAATATTGCAAACTTAAAACAATATTATGTTGAATTAATAAAATACGAAAAATTAATCGCTTCTAATGAAAGATTAAAAAGATTTCTTAAAAACGCAAAAATCCCTGAATTTTTCGTTCCTGCTGAATCAATAATAAAAAGACTTGAGTTAATAGAAAATGAAGAATACTTTATTGATATTTTAGGCAACAAGCTAAGAGTTTCTACAAATCCAAATATTTCTGAAATTGAACTTTCAGATGTTACCAAAAGAATGTTTAATTTGAATGATCAGAGTCCAATTACTAAAAATAAGATTTCAACTCAAGAATTTGCTAATCAATTAAATTCAACTGCACATATTAAAGAATCTGTAAAAAGTTCATTTGAATTTGCACCTTCAATTGAAGAAACGAAAGTCCCAAAAGTTGATGTTTTGATTGAAAATGAAGAGATTAGATGGGGATTTTGGAGTGATCTTCCTAAAATTAACCTGGAGGGTAAGCAATATGCTAAAATTGGAAATTATTTATATACCCGACATGCAGTCGATAGGATGATGTTAAAGGTTTTTAGTTTACCTAATCCAATTAAAGGTATTAAAGCACACATCGGTAGATCAATTCCAACCATTATGGTTGAAAATGCAATTGAACATGGAATAACTGTAAAAACTGAGTTTAGAAACGGCATTCAAAGAATTACTAAAATGTTGGATGAAATAGAAGTTGTTTTAGAAAATAATATTGTTATCACAGTAATAGAAAGACATAAATGAATTCGGAAAAAAAATTCCTAATTAAAGTTTTGATTCTATGTTATAAATTCCTTAATCAAAAAATTTCACTGAATGAATTTCACTATGGTATAGAAGGCGAATTTGTCAGTTATGAGAATGAGTTACAAAAAAATACTCGTTCATTCATATCTAATTTTGTTGGAGAATTAGAAATTGATAGACATATGTATGATTTTAATGATGAATCAAAGGAAGTTGAAAAAAGAGCAAAAAATCTAACCAGTTCTTTAAAGGAAATATTGGCTATAAATGATGGTATAAATTTAGTAAATCAAATAAAAAATAAATTGTTATTACTTTTAGCAAATGTCATTTCAAGAAAAGAAGTTGCCGATTGGGCTACTGGAAAACTTTTAAAAAATGAAAATATTAGTGAACTAGAAAGAAATTATTTACTCAAATTAGCAGCGGTAGATCTAATAAATATAGTAAATCAATCTTATGTTGATAACGAAAAAACTATTATTCAATGGTTAATAGAATTTGAATAAAATCTTAGAATTAATTTTGTAAAAAAATATTTGTACAAAAAGCCCAGATATGTAATACTGAATCAAAGTTTAGAGATAATACTCATTCAATAATTTAAGTAAATATATAGAGCCATATGCAGTTTAATTACGCAAACAAAAAATCTTTAATTATATTTGTTGTTTTGTTATTAAGAATGGGATCTTTATTTGCAATCTTAGGTTTAGATTTTTCATTTTTAAATTTTTATAAAAAGAAAAGTGAATATGAAACAGTAAAGTGCAACTTTGAAGGAATTAGTGGAACTGTTCCTGTTAAAATAAATCAAATTATTAAACAATTAAATAGGTTGCCTTTATATCAAGAAATTAGTAATAATTTTCGTAACAGATTAATTCTGTATGGTCCTCCCGGAAATGGAAAAACTACTTTTGCTCGTATAATTGCAACTGAGACAAATAGCGAATTTTTAGAAATTCATGGTCCTAGCACTGTAGAAACATATGTCGGATCAGGGCCAAAAAAAATAAATGATACTTTTGAGTATGCTCTTAAACAAACTTTTGATGAAGGTAAAAAATTTGTTATTTTTGTTGATGAAATTGATTCAATAGCAATTAGTGGTTCTGCAGAAAACATGCATCAGTACCGAATAACATTACAGACATTGTGGTTATGGTTGGACAAAATAAAGAAAACATCAAATATTTTTGTTATTGTAGCTTCAAATAAATACAAAGAACTAGATGCAACCTTTTTAAGTAGGTTTGGTTCTAATGTAATTGAAATAACAAATCCTGATGAACAATTAAGAAGAGAAATCATAAATTTTAATATTAAAGTAATTAATGAAAGTTTTGATCCTGATTTCAAGTTAAGTGATAAAACAATAAATTATTTAGTTAAAAAAACTGATGGATTTCCTATAAGATCAATAGAAGATATAATGGCCTCGATTCAAAATGAATCAGAAAAAAATATTGATAATATTCTGAAGATACATCGACAAAAAATAGTTAATAAATCTAATCTTGAGGAAGAAAACAGGGCTGCTCTGAAGTGGAATAAAATAAGTGTGATGTTATCCTCTATCCATACTTTTATTGCACTAGTTGATTTGACTCAAAGAATATATAAATTAGATATGTCTAATTATTTACCTATTTCTAAAAAATTCTATTATTCAACAAATGTTATGGCTTGACCAATTTTATTAGCGCGTCCAGTTCTGCCTATTCTGTGTATATAATCTTCATATGTTTGAGGTAAATCATAATTGATTACATGGGAAACATCATCAATATCTATGCCTCTGGCAACAACATCTGTCGCTAATAATATTCTTACAACATTGTCTTTAAAATTTGAGAGGGCTTTTTTTCTCTGATTTTGAGTTTTGTCTCCATGAATACTACTTGCTTGAAAACCACGCTCTTTTAATGCTTTTGCTAATTTATCAGTTGCTCGTTTGGTTCTTGAAAATATAATCACTTTTTTAAATTCAGGCTTAATCAATAAATCATGTAATAATTCAAGCTTGTTTCTTTGATTAATCTTTATTATATCTTGGTTTACATTTTCAGCAGATTGTCTTGTTTTAACGCTGACTGAAATAGGATCATTTAGAAAACGATCCATTACTGCTTTTAAATCTTTAGGTATTGTTGCAGAAAAAAATAAAGATTGGCGCTTTTTAGGCAACTTTGCAATGATATATTTTATATCATTAATGAAGCCCATATCAAGCATCGTATCAACTTCATCCAAAACTATGGAATCATATTTATTGAAATTTAACACGTTGTTCTTTTCCAGGTCAATTAATCTACCAGGTGTACCTATAACAAATATTGGATCTTTTTTTAAGGCTTGTATTTGAAAGTTTATATTCAAACCTCCAATACATAAAGTTGATGTTAAATTTGTTTTTTCTTTAAAAGATTTAAGCTCATCTAGGATTTGGCAAGCCAACTCTCTTGTCGGAGTAATAATTAATACACGACTTATTTTTTTGGTTATAACATTATTTAAGAGTGGTATTAAAAATGCTGCAGTTTTACCTGTTCCTGTATTTGCAGTTGCTACAATATCATTACCTTCTAATATTAAAGGTATAACTTGGTCTTGAATAGGCGTAGGTGTTACGTATCCTTTATTAATAATATTTGTTTTAATCTGTTGTTCAATGGAAAAATCAGAAAAAGTATTTTTGGGAATATAAGCGATAGATATTGTTTGTTCTTCTACATTTTTAATAAAGACAGAAGGATCAAATTTCTTGGTTAAAACGCTTGATCTTCTAGAATTGTTATTCCTCTGATTGGACCTTCTTGAAAAATTTGTATTACTATTCTGCCTCTGTCGACCGTTTGAATTCTTGTGTTTTTGATTCGAACTATTTTTTGACATATATCCCCTATTTATTCATATTAATCTATTACTTTCTTGAGTATACTACAATTAACCTAAAATGTCCCCTAAAAACCTCCAGGGATATCTACTTACCCCCGTTTAAAACTATTGCATTTGTTATTGCGATCAAGGTTAACTAATAAAAATTATATAATTTTAAATAAGAGAGGACCATGAATATTTTTATTTTTGGAATATTAATACTTATACTTTACTTATGTTGTATGGTAATTAATGTACAATATAAAGGGGATACAAGTATTGCAAACTTTACATGGGGTGGTGGAGTATTAATTGTAGCGCTTTATACTTTTTTTACTTTAAGTAATTTTTTAGCACGTCAAATTATATTAACTACCATGATTGCCCTGTGGGCAGGACGTCTTATAATTTATGTATATAAACGTTATACAGGGCATGACCCTCGTTTTAATTCATGGAAATGGCAAGGATTTAAAGCTCTAATAATTAATATAATTTGGGTATTTGGACAAAGTACAATGATTGCAATAATGAGTACTCCTGTATTTTTAGTAAATAGTAACCAAATACCCGGCTTAAATTTAATTGATTTATGTGGAATTCTTTTGTGGATTTTTGGTTTTTGTTGGGAAGCGATTAGCGATCAACAATTATTTAATTTTATGAAAAATCCTAACAATAAAGGCAAAGTAATGGATAAGGGACTTTGGTACTATTCACGACATCCAAATTATTTTGGAGAAATTGTCATGTGGTGGTCAATATATCTTATTGCTTTATCTATGCCTAAAGGATGGATTAGCATAATCGCACCAATTACAATAACTTTTTTACTTATTTTTGTCACAGGTATCCCATTACTTGAAAAAGCAATGAAAAATAATAGTGCATATCAAGAATACAAAAAGCGAACGAGCATATTAATTCCTTGGTTTTCCAAAAAATGAAGCGCTCAACGGCTTAAAAGCCGTTGTTTTGCGCGAAATTCTTCAAAGCCATTCATCCCCTGCTTAAAAGCTTGGGGTTTTCTGACGTAGTAGAATAAAATATCTAGTAAATTGATTATAATTAATTAAAGGTGAAAAATGTCGACAATAAAAAAGCGTTGTTTTGGTGATGGCATAGGTAAAGAATTTTATGCGGATTATCATGATAATCAATGGGGTGTTCCAGTACATGATGATCAACTTTTATTTGAGATGCTTATTCTTGAAGGTGCCCAAGCAGGATTAAGTTGGGAAACTATACTCAAAAGACGTGAAAATTATCGTAAAGCTTTTTTTAATTTTGATCCTGAAAAAGTTGCAATTATGAATGATGCAGAATTAGAAACATTATGTAAAAATCCAAATATTATTCGTAACCGATTAAAAATTTATAGTACTCGAAAAAATGCTAAAATTTTTTTGAATATACAACAAGAATTCGGTTCTTTTGATAATTACATTTGGGATTTTGTAAATCATAAACCTATTATAAATCATTGGAAACAAATGAAAGATCTTCCAGCGACTACAAATATTAGTGATAAAATATCAAAAGATTTAAAAAAGCGTGGTATGAATTTTGTTGGATCCACAATTATATATGCTTATATGCAGGCAGTTGGAATAGTAAATGATCATATTGTTGATTGTTGGCGTCACAATATTAAATTTAATTAGACATTATCTTTTTCGTTGAAGAGCAGCTGCATAATTAAAATTATAAAAATAATTTTCCCATAATTTATCTGTAGAAGAATATTGATTAGAGCCTACAAAATAATCTACTAAAGCCTCACGTACACGCAGAACTTCTCTACGACTACCTTTAATATTTTTTGGATCAGATATAGTTAAATCTAATAATTCTAAAGCACGTTCAAAAGCTAGCCTGCTATATTCCAAATCATTCTGGTTTTTCGAATTAATTGCTCTACCAACATCTGCACCCACATTAGCAAGCTGTTCCATAAGTGAAAATTTATACCAACGTTTTGGATCCAATCCTTTATGATGAACTAACATTTTTGTACCAATTTATTAACAATTTTTATTATTCTTTCTCTCATCTTAGGGTCATCTACACCTCTACTATTATTTCCCCAACCTGGTCGCATATTAATCATAGAATCAAATTCAATAAACTTTTCACTTGTTTCATATGGACGAATGTTAATACCCCAAAGATTACCCTGCTCAGAACCATCCTCTAATAAAAAGTCTTCTTCATCTGCATGCATTTGAGCATCAACTATCATAATTTCTCGTTCAACATCAACAACAGCCTTAACTAATTATCCAATAATCCCGATTTGCATTGTTGATGTGATAATAACAATAATACCATTAGTAGTCTTTTCTTCATAAAGTTAACTTGTAATGTTAGTAGGTTTTAAAATGATCTTCTAAATAACTTAAAATCGAATCATTTAAATCATACTCTGTGATTAAACACATACATTTAGATATAGTTTGCTTGTCACTGGCTTTAAACAAATATGTATTCTTTTGAACACCAATAATATCTGTAAGCTGCTTGACCAATTGTTGATTTACATTATCATTTGCTTCTTTACAATCTTCCTTGCATAAATATGTATAATAAAATGTACATAGACATTCTGCCAATCTGGCTATTCTTCTTGTAATAAATGGCCAATGTTTATCATGTGGACTTAATTTTTCTTTCATTTCAAAGTAACAATTACTTGGATTTTGTGGGTCCAAATCCACTTTATATAAATCATCCTCATTTTTAAGCAATGAACTATAATCACTATAATATAGTACCTTTAATAATTGATGTTTATCTAATAAGCGAAATATCTGAGTACATTCATTAACCTCGGGCAACTTTTTCAAATTTTCTAATTTAATCTTGGTAAAACAGTAACCATCCTTATCTTCACCTAACAAGACTATGTTGTAATCAGATGCAGATAATTTAGAAAATATTAAACCTATGATTATTAACTTTTTCATTTATTTTCCTTTACAAAGATAGGAATATTGATGTAGAGCTGAAACCAGTGTTTGGAATGATACTAGAATCGTCAAAAAATAGAAACTGGCTCTACTTCGCTCTTACGAGCTTCGAAGAGCTGGCCTGCCAGGCATTCGTGAAACGAATGACTGGTGTGCCCGGCAGGATTCGAACCTGCGGCCTACGGATTAGAAATCCGTTGCTCTATCCTGCTGAGCTACGGGCACTTAATAATTTAAGTAATCTTTTAAATGCTGCTGAGCTTCCGCCGTCGTTAAAACTATGGCGGAGTTCCACGGGCACTTAAACTTAATGAATTTCAGTGTAAAGAACAAAAGATAAGAATTAGTATATATTATCTAATAATTTTCTCAAAACTAATTTATAAATTTTTTAAACTGTCTTTTTATAGAAGATAAACTCGAACCTGCCTGTCCGGCGAAGCTTCATGCGAAGCCTGGACGACCTACGGATTAGAAATCCGTTGCTCTATCCTGCTGAGCTACGGGCACTTAAATTTGTGATTATATTTCAAGAATTTAACACAAGGAATATTATAACTAAATCTAAAACTTTTAACAAAAAATATTTATTAATTATTAATGTTTAGTTTTAGAAAATGAATTGCCCGGCAGATTCCGCCGTCGCTTCCGTCTTCGCTAAAGCTACGCCGGACAAGAAAGCTATGGCGTAGTTCCATGGGCACATATTATCAATAATTTTATGATATAGAAGATATTAGAAATTAATTACTCAATTCCATGATATTTATTTTATATTTGAATTTGACATTTATTGTTTATTTATTACAATAAGTATATAAGAGTATTACTTTAATATTTATTAATAGGGGAAATTTATGAAAAAATTACTATTTTTATTCACTTGCTTAGCACTAAATCTACAAGTTAATCTATATTCAATGAGTCAAAAAAAATTGGGATACGAAGCTCTAGGGTTAGAATTAATAATGTCCTGCATGAAGGGGTCTCTAGAAGAAGCTACAAACTGGATATCCAAGGGAGCTGACATAAACTACAAAAATCAATATGGAAAAACACCTCTTATAAATGCAATAGGAACACGAAACTATAACTATGATTTAGTAAAATTCCTTATAGACATAGAAGGTATTAATCTTGATATTAGAAGTAATGATGGAGCCACAGCACTTATAACTGCCATAGACAAACATAATAATGAAGTAGCAGAACTACTAATAAAGAAAGGCGCAAATTTAGATATACAAGACTTAAATGGACGTTCTTCACTAATATTAACCATACAACTTGATAATACTTATATAGCATCATTATTAATCTCATCTGGAGCAAACTTAAATTTAAAAGATAATGAGGGTCATGATGCATTCCTGTGGGCAATTAGTAAAAGAAATGATCGAATAATAAGTATGATAACAAATAAAAATACAACCAATGATCATCATGAAATAAACCAAGGCCTAAAAGAAGAATTTACAGATCAATTATTTGATAGCACATCACCAAGTTTAAAAAAACTACAAATTTTATTTGATAAATATCCTTTAGATGTTAATGCAAAAAAAGAATATTTAGGCTCTAAACTTGTAGAAGCAATAGAGTACGGAAAAGACAAACTAATAAAAATATTAATTGAACAAGATATTAATTTAAATTATCAAGATGAAGACGGATATACAGCCTTAATGCGAGCTGTTGAAAACAACAATATAGAAATAGTTAAGATTTTAATAAATAAAAAAGTAAAACTAGATTTAGTTGATCGATACAACTATAGCGCACTTATCATAGCTTTAGATCAAGAGAAAGAAGAAATAGCATTATTACTTATTGAAAATGGAGCAAATCTAACAATAGAAACCAATGACAAAACAACTGCAATTACAATAGCAAAGAAATGGAACAATACAAAAGTTGAGAAATTAATAAATCAAAAATTATTTGAAAATACAATAAAACAATTATCTTTAAAGCCTAAGCAACATAACACTGACACAAAAAAATCGACTAATGATAAGAGTTTAAAAAAACAGAATCAGCAGACACCACCTCTTTCAAAAAAATTAGCAAAGAAGGTAGAAAAAAATAAAAAGCAATTAACTAAAAGAAAAAACATAGAGCTATTAATACAATATGCAAAAGAAGACAATGAAAAGAAAATAGTTGAATTATTAGAATCTTTTCCTGAAATCATAGACGAAAAGGACCACAATGGCTTTACAGCTTTAATGTATGGATGCAAACAATGCAGTGTTGATACAGTAAAAGCTCTTTTGAAAAAAAATGCCAATACAGAAATAACTGACAGTTTAAATGGCCATACTGCTTTTACATTGGCAGCTTTGGAAATACTTAATATTTCTAAAATGATAGAAATAGATAAAAATGATGCACAATTAAGCCAACTATTAGAAGATTATAAAGAAATAGTCAAAGAACTTTGCAAAGCTCATGCAAACATTGAAATACAAGACAAGCAAGGCAGAACCATTTTTGAAAAAGCACAAAATTCGAATCCTGAAATATATGAGTTCTTTAAAAATCTAAAGAAAAGAACATGTGCTCAATGTTTCGAAGAAACAGATTCACTTAAACTTTGTGGTAAATGTAGAAAAGTTGGTTATTGCAATGAATTGTGCCAAAAGAACAATTGGCGAGCGCACAAAGTTATTTGCGGAAAAATTGTTGATACAGATTACGAAGAAACTGTAGATTAAAGTTTTTATATATTAAAATATTGTTTTCTAAAGAAAAGGCATGCATATAATTAAACAACTAAATTTATAAATTGGGTTGTTTAAATGCCAAATATATACCCTTCTTTAATAGCTGGAAAATCGGTTCAAGATTTAAAACAAGACATTATTTTACTCGAACCATATTGTGCGGGGTTTCATCTTGATGTAATGGATCATAAATTTGTTCCAAATGATGCATTTAGCTCAAATGAGATTAATCAAATCAGGCAATGTTGTAATAAACAACTCTTTGTACATTTAATGGTAAAAAATGATATAAGATGGCTAAATTCATTAAAATTAAAAAAAAATGATATTTGCGCTTTTCATATAGAATCTTGCCCAGATCCAACAGAATTAATTGAAATTATACATAATTACGGTTTACTAGCAGCCTTAACCATCAATCCTAAAACACCAATTGAGATAGCTTTTAACTTCACAACTTTAATTGACCAGATACTTATAATGTCTGTTGAACCTGGAAAATCAGGACAAGAATTTATTCCTGAAACCATTCAAAAAGTAGAAAAACTTATTCAATTTAAAAAATCAAATAATCTAAAATTTGAATTATCTATAGATGGTGGAATTAATGAAAATAATATAGCAGAACTTAAATCTATGGGAGTTAATAATTTTGCTATAAGTTCTGCTATTTTTAAAGGGGACCCTTTAAATAATTTAAAACAATTAAATACGCTTATTGGACCATGAAATTTATAATACACTCATCTCTGAATATACTTTAGATGCTTGTAAGTAACCTTTGTATAAGGATCTACCTAATGCAACTGCTGTTGCAGCTGAAACTGCACCCCCAAAAATGGACTTTTTATAATCAGCTATATATGAATGTTTTTTAGCTGTTTTATAACCACTAAGGCCCAAATTCGCAGCACAAATTAATTTGAATGGTAAAGAAACAGCATAAACTAAAGACTTTAAGGGTAATCCAACAATTGGGGCACCACCTGCTGTTTGCACAATTTTATTAGTTGCTAAATATCCAGATAATGATCCCAAGAAGATTAACTCAGAATATTTGGTATAATAATTAGCATCTAAATTTTTAATAGTATCGATAGGACCGAGAATTGCTTGCATAATAGCTTGTAGAATACCACCTATGCGATTTGTTTCAGCATTTAAATTATCCATTCTTTGGTTTAAAGATTGCTCTAATCTATTAACACGTTGTCTTTCATTTTCTTGATTTGCATCCAAAACTGCTATATGAGTAGCTTGATTGGCAATCGATTCTCTTATTTCCTTTATTTCAGTCTTTAAACCATCCAACTCTTTCTTTACACCATCCAGCTCTCTTATTAAGAGTTTTTTGCCTTGGTTAAACCCACCAATTGCTTGATTTAACGCCGCTTCAAATTTGTTAATTAGTTTTTCTAATATAGCTATACGATCTTCATGGGAACCAATTTTAGCTTGTTGAGCATGAATTTTATTGCCATTTTCTTGGTAAGCTAACGCTGCACCCGTAGCTATATCGCGTTCTTGCATAGTAACATATACAGCTGCCAATTGCTGCTGTGCTTCGTTATTTAATTGAGCAAATTGTGGACTCATTAGTGACATTCTTTCAATTAACGCTTGATTAGAATTTCTAGGGGTTAAAAAATCAGGACCAGGTTGTTGCTGATCTGGAACAACAAGAGGCTCAACTTCTCTTTTCCTCTCTGGCTGACTTTGCACTACAACTTGTGAAGGACTAGATGATAAAGAACTAGAAGATGAACTGCTAGAACTATGTTGAACTGGAACTCCATCAAATTGATCTAAAGCATCATCTAAAGCTTGGTCAAAAGCCATAGCATTTGAATTTAAAAACACCAAACTTAAGATTATTGGGCTAAAATTTAAAAGTTTCATAATTCCCCTAAAAAACTGAAATAAACTCAAAATAACAATTATTATCTATAAATATACAGTTATTTAAAATAATTACAACTGGGGTATTAACTTTGGTTTTTTATGATTTTTATAGCTTCATTCAAAATATCTTTATCAAAACCGTAAGATTTCAAAATATCTATTGCAATATTTTGATCCGACGACCCTCTTTTCATAAGAAAAGGACAGTTTATTTTTGAATTTGAATCAACATAGCTGGCAAATTTATAATTACAAAACCTGTCACTCTCGTTTTCCAAATTACCCATTAAAGGAAAATGAGTAGAAATTATAGAAATATTATTATCAAAAGAAGATATTTTTTTTGCTACTGCATACAAGATAGCCTGTGAAATTACTAAGTTAGTGCCATTAAATGGTTCGTCTAAAGCTATAAACCAAAATTTATTATTTGGTATTTCAGAAAATTTTAAAAGCTCGAAGATTCTTTTTTGTTGAGATTCGAATAAGGAATTACCCGCTTGAATATCATCAACAATATTAATA
>Ga0207097_1002_pt1 | contig 12128 bp, 17 predicted proteins | sample Alteio_BWMinHeat_87_FD_153541 | JGI IMG/M metagenome (GOLD analysis project Ga0207097, IMG submission 153541) | Enriched cells from forest soil in Barre Woods Harvard Forest LTER site, Petersham, Massachusetts, United States -... | ecosystem: Environmental > Terrestrial > Soil > Temperate forest >...
CATATGCAATGGCCGGCAGGATTGCTCTTCTCTGTGGTTTTCTTACCTCTGTGGTTAAAAAAATGCAAGTCCCTTGGAGGCTTAAGTCTTAGCTAAGATATAAACCACAGAGACAAGAAACCACAGAGGAAGAAAGAGAGAGGATGAAATTTTTCTTTCTCTTTTTTCTTCTCTGTGGTTTTCTTACCTCTGTGGTTAAAAAAATGCAAGTCCTTGGAGGCTTAAGTCTTAGCTAAGATATAAACCACAGAGGTAAGAAACCACAGAGAGGGGAAAGAGGAGAAGAGATTAGGTTTTTTCTTCTGTGGTTTTTTTCTTTTTGGATTTGGGGGTGGAGAAGCCGGGCTTTAGGAAGCGGTTTTTGAAGGCTTCTTTAGAGGCGGCTCTTGCTCTTTTCTTTCTTGCTTGTACAGCACCTTTTGCCATGATGGACTCTCTTTAAAGGGTTTTTGGGTAAAGGATACCTTATTTTGCTTAAAAACTTTATTAAAAAGTTTCCTTTAACTCGATGTTCCACTTTTTACGGCTTCCAGGGTGATTCCAGCAAAGCCAGATCAAAGCGAAAGCGCTTCGAACGAGAAGTTCATAGCGGGTAGCTATGGACGCCGAGGAGAATTGATATGGCAAAGCTGGAATTACCCTGGAAGCCGTAAAAAGTGGAACATCGAGTTTAGCGTAAAGGTTTTAGGCGTCATAGGGAAAGGTTTAATTTTAAAAACACTCCAGTAGCTTTTTTCCCCGTCTTCATAGCTAACTAAGAGCTGTTCTCCTGGGTGGATGGTCTTTTTTGCAAAATAGACAACTTCAATAGGGGCGGCAGCTAAATCATAACGGTTTGAAGAAGGGATTTTTAGAAGGACTGCCACTACATTAGGCTTTGCTGAATGATTGATGAAACGTGTAAAATTTCCTTTTTTAAGGGCATCGACTTTTAAGGAGTAAAGGCGTCTTGGGTGATAAGTGCTTGTTTTATCGAAAAGGGGCTGCTCTTCTTTTTTAAGGTGGATATCTGTCAGAGGCTCAAAAGCGTAGGCTGCATCGTCAGGTCTATTTTTAGGTTCTAAAGAAACGACTCCTGCATAAGGAGCAATCACATCTCCTTGTAATAAAGGCTTTGCATCGAGTTTTAAAAAAATGCCGTGCCCTAGATTATGGGGAAGTTTTTTACGTACAAGGTGCTCTGGCAAACCAGATTTTTCAATCACTTTTGATCCCTCTGCAATTTGCTTTAATGTGTTTTTAGAAGGATTATGCAGGGTTATTTTTTGTTTGCGCATTTCTCTAGAAAGCACCTTAATGAGTTCTTTAGTTAGAACTTGACGAGGCAGTTTAAATTTCATGATTTTATAGTTAGTTAGTTTTTTTGTTATTTCTTAAAATCCATATCAAGCCCACAGCAATAGCTGCTCCTCCAAGAACATAGATGACCGATCTTGGGACAGATTTTTCTTTTTCTACGGTTGCTTTAAGCGATCCTATTTCAAGTACTTTTTCCTCTGTTTTATAGGTAAAATGTTCGTAAGAGAGTGTAAATATTCCTAAAACAACTAAGAGGATGCCAATGATAAAATTTGAGCGCATTTATTTCTCCTGGGGTTAGCTTTAAAACTGGGGTATATACTTATTTTTTTTAGGGCGCAATAACAAAATTAGGCGCTTGACATCATTTGGACCGTCAAACTAATTTATCAATTGACACTATAAAAAAGGAGAGATGTCATGCGTAATTTAATTTTAGCTACAGTTTTTGCTTGTGGAGTTCCTGGATTTTTTGTTGCTGCAGAAATGGACCAAAATACAGAAGCCACAGCCCATTCCTATAAAGAAGTTTCAACTACAGAGTTAAAATCTTGGTATGATCAAAAAAAACCTATGGTTGTTATAGATGCGAGAAAAAAAGAGAATTTCGATAATACAATGCTCCCAGAGGCCAAGTGGCTTCCATTTGATACAACAGATATGAATGTTGTGGCAGCTACCATTCCTTCAAAAGATAGTGTGGTTGTGATCTATTCTTGCGATGGTGGTTGTTATGCAAGTGAGCATTTAGGAGATGAGCTTGTGAAGATGGGATACACAAATGTGTATGATTATCGAGCAGGTCTTAAAGAGTGGAAAGATTTGAAGTATCCAACCGTGCAAAAATAGCCTAATAGGAATTTGAAAAAATGAAAAAAACTCATAAGTTTGCTTTATTTATTTTGCTTTCTTTAGCGTGTGTGCTAGCTGTTATTATATTTTGGGATAGTAGTCGTATCGATGTATTAAATCCTAAAGGACTAATAGCCCTTAAGCAGAGAAACCTTCTTGTTATTTCGACATTAATTATGTTAATTGTCGTTGTTCCAGCAATTGTTTTTACTTTTGTTTTTGCTTGGAAGTATCGATCTGATAATGAAAAGGCAAAGTACACACCTAATTGGGAAAATAGCATACTTGCTGAGTGTATTTGGTGGGGAATTCCTTTTATCATCATTGTAGTTTTAAGTGTGATGGTATGGAAGACAAGTCATGAGTTAGACCCTTTTAAACCTCTTGATTCCCCCACTAAACCTATAAGAATCCAGGTTGTTGCCCTGCAGTGGAAATGGTTATTTATTTACCCGGAAGAAAAGATTGCAACCGTTAATTTTGTGCAGTTCCCAGAAAAAACACCTTTGAATTTTGAAATCACTTCTGATGCTCCTATGAATTCCTTTTGGATTCCTCAGCTTGGAGGGCAAATTTATGCCATGTCAGGGATGCGTACAAAGCTTCACTTAATAGCGGATGCGCCAGGCATTTTTAACGGATGTTCGGCTAATTTCAGTGGAACAGGCTTTGCAGGAATGAAGTTTATCGCTAAGGCGAGTACCGAAGCCGATTTTGATGCATGGGTTTCATCGGTAAAAAAATCTCCTAATCATCTCGATGCGAAATCGTATAAACAGCTTCTTAAGCCAAGTATTAATAATAAAGAGGCATTTTATTTATTAAGTGATGATGGGCTATTTGATCAGATAATTATGAAATATATGACGCCAATGTAGGGGATTTATGTTTGGAAAATTAGGTTTAGATTCGTTTACGCGCAATCCTATTGAATTTGGCGCAGGAATTTCAATGGTAATGGCAGCCCTTGCTGCAATAAGTTTTTTATTTTATTTTAAGCGCTGGAAGTGGCTTGGGAAGGAGTGGTTAACATCCCTTGATCCTAAAAAAATTGGGGTGATGTACGTTGTTGTTACGGCTATAATGTTATTTAAAGGGCTTATTGATGCTGTGATGATGAGGGCCCAGCAAGCTGTTTCTGTAGGGGACTCTTATGGATATTTAGCCTCAGATCACTTTCAGCAAATTTTTTCGGCTCATGGTGCCACGATGATTTTCTTTGTCGGAATGGGCGTTGTATTTGGGATGATGAATTTAATTATTCCCCTTCAAATAGGAGCAAGAGACGTAGCCTTTCCCTTTCTAAATTCTTTAGGCTTTTGGCTTTTTGCTGTAGGCGCTTTGCTTCTTAATATCTCTCTTATTATAGGCGAGTTTTCAGGTGCGGGATGGCTTGGATATCCTCCCCTTACCAGTATGGAATATAACCCAGGTGTGGGGGTTGATTACTGGATATGGACGTTGCAGGTTGCAGGGGTCGGGAGTTTAATTTCGGGTATTAACTTTTTAGTGACTATCTTGAAGATGCGCTGTCCCGGGATGACCCTAATGAAGATGCCTATCTTTGTGTGGAGCTGCTTATGCTGTTTAATTCTTATTATTTTTGCCTTCCCCATTTTAACGGCAACGCTTGCGATGCTTTCTTTAGATCGGTTTTTAGGAATGCATTTTTTTAGTGCAAGTTTTGGCGGCAATCCCATGATGTTTGTGAATCTTATTTGGGCATGGGGGCATCCGGAGGTTTATATTCTTATATTTCCGGCTTTTGGGATTTTTTCTGAAATTGTTGCGACATTCTCTCGTAAATACTTATTTGGCTATGTATCGATGGTATGGGCCCTTGCGGCTATTACCGCACTTTCTTTTATTGTATGGCTTCACCACTTTTTCACCATGGGTTCAGGCGCTAGCGTAAATGCCTTTTTTGGAATCATGACAATGCTCATTGCTGTTCCTACAGGCGTTAAGATGTTTAACTGGATTTTTACGATGGTGCGAGGAAAGGTGTATCTTGCAACTCCTATGCTTTGGTTCTTGGGTTTTGCTTCTAATTTTACCATAGGGGGCATGACAGGTGTTTTAATGTCTGTTCCGGCAGTTGATTTCCAGGTTCACAATAGCTTGTTCTTAATTGCGCACTTCCATTCGGTCATTATTGGGGGAGTGTTATTTGGTTTTTTTGCAGGCTTTACTTATTGGTTCCCTAAATTTTTTGGTTTTAAGCTTAATGAGAAGCTTGGGCGCTATGCTTTTTGGTACTGGATGATTGGCTTTTTAGCAGCTTTTATGCCTTTATATGTTTTAGGTCTTATGGGAGCTACAAGACGTTTAGACCACTATGATCATGCTTCGGGCTGGCAGCCTTTATACGTGCTAGCAGCTGTAGGTGTTTTACTTATTATGATAGGGGTTGCTTTCCAGGTCTTACAAATTATTATCAGTATTAGGGATCGGAAGAAAAATTTAGATACAACAGGCGATCCTTGGGATGGCAGAACACTTGAGTGGTCAACCACCTCTCCTCCACCTTTCTATAATTTTGCCATTACACCCGAAGTGAATGAGCGCGATCCTTTTTGGATTAAGAAGCAATCAGGAAGAGAGCAAGCTAAAAAAGAATATAAAGATATCCATATGCCCAAAAATACCCCTATGGGACTTTTCATTGCAGGATGCGCTTTGATCTTTAGCTTTTCCATGATTTGGCAAATCTTTTGGCTTGCAGGTGTAGGCGCTCTTGGCGCTCTTGTCCTCTTGATTATTCACTTATCAGATGATGACACCGATTATTATGTGACTGTTTCGGAAATAGAACAAATAGAAAATAGGATTTAAGAAGATGACAGAACACGCTGAAATTCAAAGAGAAGTTCATTCCAAAACAGTCTTGGGCTTTTGGGTTTATGTCATGACTGACTGTGTTTTATTTGCAACCCTTTTTGCAACATACGCAGTACTGCATGGGAATACGTTTGGTGGTCCCTCTGCAAAAGAATTATTTAGCGCTTCTTTCGCTTTAGGAGAAACACTTATTTTGTTAACAAGCAGTTTTACCTGCGGTCTTGCAATGCTTGCTGCCTACCGCGCTAAAAAAGAGCAAATGCTCGCGTGGTTTGGCATCACATTCTTACTTGGGTGCGCCTTTTTAGGAATGGAATTACACGAATTTTCTGACTTTGTCAAAGAGGGCAATAGTTGGCAAAGAAGTGGATTTTTATCCTCCTTTTTCACTCTTGTTGGAACGCACGGCGTTCACATTACATGTGGTTTAATATGGATGGCTGTCATGATGATCCAGGTGGGGATCAGAGGAATTAAGCCTGTTAACTTTAAACGACTTGCCTGTTTGAGTCTGTTTTGGCACTTTTTGGATGTTGTATGGATTCTAATATTTACCATTGTTTACTTAATGGGAGTTGTAAATGGATAATGATATTTCTAAACAAGAGAGATGGCAGCCTAGTTTAAAGTCGTATATTGTGGGCTTTATTCTTTCTATCGTATTGACACTAGCAGCTTATTTTCTTGTTGTAGAGCATATGCTTACAGGTTTAGCCTTAGTAGCTTCCATTGCTTTTTTAGCCGTTCTTCAAATTGTTGTTCAGCTTTTATTTTTCCTCCATTTGGGGAAAGATGAGAATGCGTATTGGGACTTGCATGTGTTTTTCTTCATGTTGTCCGTTGTTCTTGTTTTAGTATTTGGTTCTATTTGGATTATGTATCACTTAAATTATAGCATGAAAATCTAGGTATAAAAATGAAATTTGTTTCTGTTACTAAACCAGGCATTATTTTTGGTAATATTATCACTGTTTTAGGAGGCTTTTTTCTAGCTTCTCAAGCAGGCATTAACCTTTGGTTGCTTCTGATCACCATTGTATCCATGGCTCTCATCATTGCTTGTGGCTGTATATTAAATAACTACATCGATCGCGATATCGATAGTCTTATGGAAAGAACCAAAAACCGCGTTCTTGTAAAAGGCTTGATTTCAGGGAAAATCGCTCTTTTATATGCTGCTATTTTAGGGATTGCAGGGTTTTTTCTCATTTATTGGGGAACTAATCTCCTGACTCTTTTCCTTGCCTTTATAGGACTCTTTTTCTATGTGGTTGTCTATAGCCTCCATTTTAAACGCAAATCGAGTTTTGGCATTGTGATAGGGGGCGTTGCGGGAGCCGTTCCTCCTTGTGTTGGATACTGCGCCGTTACAGGACGTTTTGACACAGGCGCTATTTTACTTTTTCTTATTCTCTTCTTTTGGCAAATGCCCCATTTTTATGCGATTGCCATTTACAGGCTTAAGGATTTCAATATGGCAGCAACCCCTGTTTTGCCTGCTAAGAAAACCCTTTTATATACAAAAATTACCATGCTTGCCTTTATTGGGCTTTTTGTTTTGGCGTCTTTAACACCCACCATTTTTGGCTATACGGGCAGCATTTATTTTGCTAGTGCCTTTTGCTTAGGACTCATTTGGTTTTTCCTTGGCCTTGAAGGCCTTCGCACCAAAAATGACATCAAGTGGGCGCGCAAGATGTTTATCTACTCCCTCATCAACATCACCCTCCTCAGCATCATGATGATCACCCGCCAATAACTAAAAACAGAGAGGGGGTTAAAATCTTTTCTTCTCTCCTCTCCCTCTTCCTCTGTGGTTTCTTGTCTCTGTGGTTTATCTTTGCTAAGCCGTTGCTTGGATCAGCTTAGCTAAGATAAACCACAGAGACAAGAAACCACAGAGGAAGAGGAGAGAGAGAAATTTAATTCTTTGTGGTTTTTTACCTAGGGTTTGTAGCAAAAGCAGGAGGTGAGGTGGTCATTGACTAGACCTACAGCTTGCATGTAAGCATAGATGATTGTTGAGCCAACAAAGGTCATCCCTCGTTTTTTTAGATCCTTTGATAGAGCGTTGCTCTCTTCTGTTATTGTAGGGACTAGGGCGAAGCTTTTATAGTGGTTTTTAATGGGTTTGCCTTTAACAAAACTCCAAAGGTACTTATCAAAACTTCCAAATTCTTTCTGGATTTTTAAAAACACCATGGCATTTTGGCGCGTCGCATAAATCTTTAAGCGGTTGCGGATAATGCCTTCATTATTGCGCAGCCCCTCTAATTCTTTATCGGTCATGGCGGCCACTTTTATAGGGTCGAATCTATGAAAAGCTAAGCGGTAGCCCTCTCTTCTCTTAAGAATGGTTTCCCAGCTTAAGCCTGCTTGGGCTCCTTCAAGAATCAGCATTTCAAATAAATGGCGATCGTCATGAACAGGAATTCCCCATTCTTCATCGTGGTAGGCGGCATAGAATTCTTTACCAGGACCATTTCCAAAACAGCGCTCTTTCATTTACTACTCTCATGTTCAAGAAGCCATTTTTTTCTTTGAATGCCGCCAGCATAGCCACCAAGCTCTCCTCCCTTATTAATCACGCGATGGCAGGGGATGACAATGGCTAAGCGGTTTGTTGAATTGGCTCTTGCAACAGCTCTGCATCCTAGAGGATTTTGTATTTCTATTGCTAATCCAGAGTAAGAGTGGGTAGTTCCAAAGGGGATTTTTTTAAGCTCTTCCCAAACTTCCTTTTGAAAAGGGGATCCTAAAAGACATAAAGGAGTTTTAAATTCTTTTAATTTACCTGCAAAATAGAGGCTTAATTCTTTTTCAATAGAAGCAGTGATTTTTGTACTTCCCGGAATAATTGTTGCTCGTGTTTTCTTCCGAAGACGGCCTATCCCTTCTTCGAGTTTAACACGTTCTACAAATTCTAAAAGATAAAGCATCTCCTCATCGGCAATAGCAATCATTACCCCAAGAGGTGTTTCTATTGTGTCCTGATATAGAAGTTTCGTATTCATGCGATACATAATATACAAAATTCTGAATAATTCCCAGAAGAACTCTTTGAGTGCATACGCATAAACCTAAAAAGAAAAATAACAGAGTGGACAGATGAAAAAGATTTTTTTTTCTTTTTTCTCTCTGTGTGCTCTGTGATCTCTGTGGTAAAAAATTATTGAGAGAACATTGCATCTAACGTGTTAGCATATTTTTTTACCACAGAGATCACAGAGCACACAGAGAGAAGAAAGAATCTCCTTTTCTTTTATCCTGTCCATCCTAATCATCCTGTTATTTTTCTTTTTAGGTTTACGCATATGCACTCCAAAGCGCTAATGCGCAAAGATTTATACTTGTTTTTCGGTAATTAAGTTGATGCGTAGGATATGCAGAATGAAGAAGGATTGATTTCAAAAGCGCTTGAATGCTATGCACAAAAGAAGCTGTGAGGATGAATGAGTTTACCAGATATCCTGTCTGTTAGTATTGGTGCGGCCGTTGGGGCTTGTTTGCGCTTTGGGCTTGGGGCTGCGATGAACCCTATTTTCCCGACTATTCCCCTAGGAACTGTGGCTGCAAATATTATAGGCGGTTTTCTTATGGGTATTTTTATGGCCCTAACAAAAAATCATGCTTTTATCCCTCCTATAGCTCGTCTGGCTATTGCAACTGGTTTTTTGGGTGGGCTTACAACATTTTCTACATTTTCAGCTGAAACGGTTACCCTTCTCTCTAATCAAGAATACCTTTGGTCAGCTTTTATTGTTGTATTGCATGTAGCTGGAACTGTTTTAGCTACTATTTTGGGTATATACACTGTCAGAATTTTTACATCCTATTAGGAGAATGTATGCAAGGAGTTCACTTAAAATTTTACACTTATGAATCTCAGAAACATCAGGGGATTTTGCTTTATGAGTGGCTTCTTGAATGTGCTAAAAAACACTCTATTCAAGGAGGATCTGCTTTTAGAGCCATCGCGGGGTATGGGCATCATGGCATATTACATGAGGAGCGTTTTTTTGAATTAGCATCTGATGTTCCTGTCCAAATCGAGTTTATCGCTGATGAGGATACCCTCTCTCAATTCCTCAGTTTTTTAAAAACAGAAAAAATAAAGCTCTTTTACACCAAAGCCCCCATAGAATACGGGACGTTAAATTCATAGAAACATCGCATTATTAAGTCACTTTGAGAATAAAATTTCACTTTTCAAAAAAGTCTGATTGATATTAAAATTGTTGCATGAATTTTTAAGATACTCAAGCATGAATTATTTTTTAACCACAGAGATCACAGAGCACACAGAGAAAGAAGAGGGGAATATTACCGGTAAGATTATTGGCGCGGCCATAGAAATTCATAAGGCATTAGGCCCAGGTCTTCTTGAATCGGCATATGAGGCTTGCTTAATTTATGAGTTGCGGCTTAGAAAATTGAAAGTAGAAACTCAGAAGCCGATGCCTATATTTTATAAAGACGTGATGCTTGATTGTGGTTATCGTGTTGATTTGATCGTTGAAAATCAGGTCATTGTAGAAATTAAGTCTGTAAGTGCTCTTGCTTTGATCCATGAGGCGCAATTGCTTTCCTATTTGAAATTGTCTGATTGTAAAATTGGGCTTCTGATCAATTTTAATGTCAAAATGCTTAAAGATGGCATTTGCCGTATCCGATCTTAATTCTTCTCTCTGTGTGCTCTGTGCTCTCTGTGGTAAAAAAATTATCACAGAACGTTGCATCTAACGTGTTAGCATATTTTTAACCACAGAGACCGAGAGAGCACAAGAGAGAGAAGAAAGATTTCTCTTTTTGCTTTCTTTAAGCGATTTGGTTGATCCTTTTGTTTTGGTAGTGGGTGATTAGTTCTCCTATGCCGTATCCGGTGAGGGAGAGCAAGATACTTGCGATTTCCTTAGGAAACGCCATAGGGTATATACGAAATAACACAAATCCAGCAGCGCCAAAGGCAATAGCTATTAATGCAGAAAGAAAATTACCTCTTTTCTTGAATAACGCAATGAATAAAGGAATGAACAAGCAGCTTACTGAAAGTTCATAATTTTGAATTAATATATCCACAACATTATCAAAATAGAAGGCGAAAAATATCGCTCCTATAGAAATGATGCAGGTAATTCCTTGCATAACACGCATCGTATTCACTTTCTTAAATACAGGTAATTTAAAATCGTTTGATAAATTTGAGCTTATTGCATTGATTAAAGACGTTGCTGTTGAAATAATAGCTGCTAAGATAGCGCATCCCGTTAAAGCTGTCATCCAAGGGCCTGTCGTCTTAGAGATGAAGGTCATAAGAACGCTTCCTCCTTCTGGCACTTGCATCCCCATGCTACTTGCTAAGGACCCAAAAAAGACAGGTACAATACATACAATCAGGGAAATAATGCCGGCTAGAAAAGAGGCTCTAGAGACAATTTTAGAAGAGGCCCCTGCAAAGCAGCGCTGCCCCATATCTTGCTCAATCACCATAAAAAGCAGCGGCATTAAAAGCCAGCCGCACATTTTAGGAGAAACGTCTGTAAAATTCCCCCAGGTAGGTGAAGGGATGGATTGTGCCTCTGTTGTGGTGTAAAGAACAAATCCAAAACATACAAGAAACATCACTGAAAAAAAGATGGCTTGAACGATATCTGTTGAGATAACAGCCTTTAATCCTCCTTGCGCTGTATAGATAATCACAATAGCCCAAAATGCAATAAAAAGAGCTTGGTTATTAAATCCTATGCTTACTAAAAACTTATTTGAAGCAATGATTTGGCCTACAAGAATCATAAATAAGGAAGCAATTGATAAAATGGAGGCAACTTTTTTTAGCATTTTAGAGCCGTAAGTGACCTCAAAGATTTGAGCGACCGTAGAAACTTTAAATTCTGCAAGTTTTTTCCCCATGCCGGATCCAAGGAAAATTAATCCAAGGGCTCCTCCTAAGGGATAAAGAAGAACCGGCCAGCCAAATACATAAGCTTCATTGGCAGCGCCTAGAATCATCCCTCCTCCCACTTGAGTAGCTAAAAAAGTCATCATAAGGGGAAAAAGCTTTACGCTTCTCCCTGCAAGGAAGTAATCATCCTTCCCGTTTATCTTTTTTGAAGAGGCTCTTCCCACAATCCAATAAAGAATCTGAAGAGCAAAAAGTAGCGAAATAAAAATTGAAATATTCATCGTAAAATTCCTAAAATAATTTTTTTAAAAAATAAAGTATTTATTCTGAATAAGATAAATCGCTATAGCGAATAAATCCCATTCAGAGAGTGTAAAAATAAAAATAGACTTAAAAAGGGAGCGAATTAATGAGCTAGATGCCCGTGATGATGAGAAACATGAGGGATAGAAAGAATAGAAATACAATTAGATGGGGCCAGATAGGCAAAGGCTCCATATTCAAGCTGTTTGTTATTCATGATACTCTCCTTTAAGGCAAAAATTGCCCAAGCTAGATTCATTATATAGTGTTTTATATTTTTGGGAATGTGAAAAAATAATTGGCTTGTTTTGTGCTAATCGTGTAAAAGTTCTACAAATATTTTTTATAGTCATACGGTAAGAATGAATAAATTTCTGATTAGTACTCTGTCGTTCCTTTTGTTTAGTGGAGGTGTTTACTCTGAGTTGCCTTCTCATAGGCAAGGCGTTAAGGCTTGCTGCCCCGATCGTACCTGTTGGTATTGTTCCTCGTCATTAGCTGAGCCCGGCCCGACGGGGGCAACAGGCCCAATAGGCAGCGTGGGAATTGCAGGTGCTACGGGTCCCACAGGATCAACTGGGGTGGCAGGAGCACCTGGAGTTGTTGGTGCTACTGGCCCGACGGGTCTGATGGGTCCGGCAGGAGGGCCAACGGGTAACACTGGTCCAACAGGCTTGGCAGGAATAGCTGGAACGCCTGGAAATACGGGGGCTACAGGTCCAACAGGTCCGACGGGGTTGACAGGATTAGCGGGATCAACGGGTAACACCGGTCCAACAGGCTTGGCAGGAATAGCTGGAACGCCTGGAAATACGGGGGCTACAGGTCCAACAGGTCCGACGGGTTTAACAGGATTAACGGGCCCAACTGGAAACACTGGTCCAACAGGCTTGGCAGGAATAGCTGGAACGCCTGGAAATACGGGGGCTAC
>Ga0207097_1088_pt1 | contig 12068 bp, 11 predicted proteins | sample Alteio_BWMinHeat_87_FD_153541 | JGI IMG/M metagenome (GOLD analysis project Ga0207097, IMG submission 153541) | Enriched cells from forest soil in Barre Woods Harvard Forest LTER site, Petersham, Massachusetts, United States -... | ecosystem: Environmental > Terrestrial > Soil > Temperate forest >...
TATAAAAAATGCTTATAACGAAACACCACTTGGCATAGCAATTGAAGGAAGAGATAGAGATCTCGAAATAGCTTCATACTTAATTGAACATGGTGCAAATGTTAATGCAGCATCCAAATTTCATGATCCATATATATCTTTTAATCCATTTAAAATTGTACCTAAATTTCCTCTTACACCATTGGAACAAATAATAATGCATTTTGCAGATCATCCACATGGTACACGCTCAACAAATGAATTCATAAAATTAATAAGAACGCTATTATGTAAAAATGCAAAATTCGAAGAAAATGAAATTCTGAAATATTATCCGAATTACAAAAAAAAGCTTCCTCCTGTAATATTAAGACTATTTGATAGAGCAAAGGAACTTCGTGCACAAAAAATTGAAGAAGCAACTTCTTGTCCTATGGATTTAGCAAGAATAATATCAGAGTATGCAGCAGAGCAAATACCAGCATCTAAAGAGGAAGAAGAAGATAAAGACAAGGAAGAGGGAGGCGGCAAATGAATAAATTTAAAATCACTGTGATAATAGGAATATTTTTTGGTTTCTTTGGTAGTTTATTAAGTATTGGCACTGGAAAGGATCTTGAAGAATCACGATTAGCCATATATACCGGTCTTAATAATCCTACAATGAGAAATATTTTTTTACGTTCTCGTAAAAATAAAATCAAAAAACTAAATTTATATATGAAAGCAATAAGAAGAGGAGAAAATCCTAATACTTTTTTTGGGGAACCATTAAGGCTTGCAATTGAATTAAATAGATTAAAAATTGTAAAAGAGCTAATAGAAAAATATGGTGCTGATATTAATATCGATGCTCCAAAGTATATTTTCATACCTCTTAATACAGCTATTATTTCAAATACTTTAGATATTATTGAATATTTAATTAACCATGGAGCGGATATTAACGAAAGAGCCACTTTCTATACGCCACCAAAATCCTTAAGATTAATGACTTGGGAACAATTCGTAAATGAATATGGGTATTATTACCCTAATTATATTGATGAAAATCAAGATAAAAATATAGATCAAGCTACTTCATTCTTAACACCATTAGAACTTATAATAATAGAATTAATAAAATATGAATATCCAAAGACAACGCTAAATAAATGGATAAGTATAATAAGAACTCTTTTATGTAAAAACGCACAATTTGATGAAAACGTTATTATCAAATATTATTCAAATTACAAAAAATATCTTCCTCCTGTAATATTAAGACTATTTGATAGAGCCAAGGAACTGCGTGCGCAAACAATTGAGGAATCAACTTCTTGTCCTATGGATTTAGCAAGAATAATATCAGAATATGCAGCAGAGCAAATACCAGCATCTAAAGAGGAAAAAGAAGATAAAGAAAAAGGTGAAGAAAGCTAAATTGTTCTTGGAACAAATGTAGGAACAATTGCTGCATGGGGTGCCAGATTATTAATTTTATAAAATTTAGTTATGTCGATTTTGAACCCTGACATGAATTTATCAAGTAATTCTTTGGTACTAAAAAGAGAAGAATTACGATTATCTAAATTTCTGTCTTCATCTATAACTAAATTTAATGGAAGATTAACGATCTTTGATTGTTTAAAGCATAAACCTTTTTGGTTATAATTTGCATTATCTGCCCAAACTGCTTCTAACGCAGAGGGATTTTGAAAATTGTAATTATAAAGTTGTTTAAGATCAAACTTTCTATAAATTGTCATATCAACATTATTTGGATATTTCCAATCACCTTTTCCATCAGTAAACAACCACTGAAAAATATTTTGGGATACTTGGTTCATTTTTGGAACTGGGGTAGATTCATTAAAATGCATATAACATTCGACGATATTTTTGCCCATACGTAAATAAAAACCATAAGAATTAGATTTTTCAAGATAATTAATACATGTACCCAAATTTACATAATCTTTAACTATTATGTCATCTACACCAAATATTATATATTTAGAAACACTGTTAAAAATTGATTCAAGAGTTAATAACCTAAAATCATCTACTTTTACTTGTTTATGAAAAATTATATTAGCAAAATCTTTCTTTACTATATCATACCCAGCTTCAAATTCATTATTACTTACACGATAGATTACATGTATTTCTTCTATGCCAAAAATATATTTTTTAACAGATTCCAAAAAAGAATATAATTGTAATGGTCTGTCATAAGAAAACACAACTAAATCAGCTCTATTTAATGGACAAAAAGAATAGGTTCTAAAAGCAAATAATAAAATAATAATAAATTTCTTATGAAACCCATTCGTATCCTTCGACAGGCTCAGGACGAACGGGCACAGGAATGAAAAAGCGCTCGTGGTGAGCTTGTCGAACCATACGAGCATTAATTTCGTAGTAAATCTAATGTATTTTACTCTCACACTTAATCTCCTATTTTCCCATTATTCCAAGAAAGATGCCAATGATGCACAGCAAAGCTTTCCGGCTTTAAATAATTTTTTATATTATTATTTCTTGCACAATCAGGTAAAGGGTAAAAAAATGTTACAGGAAAAGCTATTGAAGATTTGGTATAATTATTAAGAAAACATTTTGTAAAATGAAATATACTTGTTCTATTTAAAATATCAGTAAAAGAATCTTTTTCAGAATCTTTTCTTTTCATAGTTTCTATACAAGCTTTAAGTATTGGATGCCCTGGAACTGAGCCAATAAGTCCACACAGAATAACAGGATCCGGACCATAACCAACACTTGTATAAAAATCACAAATATGATGTAAAATATCAAAAGATTTTATGCATTCAAAATCAGTATCAATATATAACCCGCCAAATCTTTCTAGAACTTCATAGCGAACTATATCAGATCTTTCACCTAAGTTTTTAGCTTTGTCATATAAAGATTTATTTTTAAGACCAAATTTTGCAACTGATTCATCTGTCCACAAAATATAGGTCCAATCAGGATGGTTTTTTAACCATGTATTTTGTAAAGTTTTATATTTTTCTGGCAATGGCCCACCTAACCAAACTTGATGAATAATTTTTGGAATTCTAGATGAGTCAGAAATTGTAATATTAGCTGTAAAATTATCAAAAGTAGTTTGTATATTTTTCCAATTCTTATTATATAAACACTCTGAATTAAAATGTTCAGATGCTTTCATAAAATCAATAAATTTTTCTGGAAAAATATTAAAGCTTAAAAATAATAATAAACCTAAAATTATTTTTTGTGGCATCAATATACAGATAAATTACCAAACGGTTTTACTTTTATTTCAGCAACTTCACCTGTGCTACTTTCTACTACTACATATGCCGGAGCCTTATTTACAGGTAATGTAAACATATAGTTCATGTTGTTGGTCAATACAAGTTGAGTTATTGGACTCGGATTTATTTTTCCTTGACCAAAACTAATGTTAGCAATTAAATTGGTTGTAGTAACAGATGCAAAATCCCTATAACCATACTGTTTAGAGCCACCTTTATTGTTAGCAATATAATTTTTATAAATAATATTATTAACGTGTGTGTTCGTATCAGTATCATAACCTAGACTTATTCCATAAGCTTCTCCGGATGAACTAAAATTATTAACAGATGTGCTTTCTTTAATCGAACTATTTTTTTCACCATTTAATAAAGCAAATCCTGAAACAATAGAATTTGTATTTAAACCGGAAATATTGTCTTGCGCCAGACATGATTCAAAATAGTTATTGATTCCCGCACCACTATAGAAACCATATGCATTGCCATCTGATGCACTATTAGAAATAGACTTACATGACCTAAAAATTGCAGAATCTAAAAGATTTCCTGAAAATCCAAAGGCATCATTAGCTGTACCTAAAGCTCTATTATTCTTTGATGTACACTTTATTATATTTAGATTTTTTAATTTTGCTGAAAAATAATAACCTGTTTGCCCATCAAAACTGAATCCTGAACAATTGCCACCCACAGATTGATTAGATTCTGAAATACAATCTGCCAAAGAGCTAGAAGAAGAATTATCAAACAAAAATCCTACAGCTCTTCCATTATTGCTTTGACATCCTGAAACAGAACAATTATTTATAGTACAAGCATTTGAATTATTTCTAAAAACAAACCCATAAGCATATTTACCTTGATTTTGAATAGAAGAACAATTTTCTATTTTTAAACTATTGCAATTATCTACCAATAAACCTGTAGCACCTGTATTTAAATCATGTGCAATATTTGAATTAAAATAGGAGTTTGATATGCGAACATTAGAACAGTTTTGCAATTTTCCTGATACAGCACCATCACTTGAATTAGGATTTGATCCATCGCAATTTGTTATAGATAATTGTGACAAAACTACATTTCTTGAATTATTTAAATATATACCTAAATTTGTTAACTTATCTATAACTAAATTAGATATATATAAATTGCTAACATTTAAATTAGATTTTAATCCAGTCCCATTAATATTTTGTAGTACACCATTAGTTATATTAACATTGTCAACATTTGGCGCTATTTCAATAATATTAAGATTTTTTGCATGCTGGTTACTAGCTTGAGTAATAACAAGAGAATTTAGATTCAATTTTACATTACTAGAGTTTATATAAATCAAAGAAAGATTATCAATTTCCGGAGCTGCATTTACATAATCTTCAAGATAATAAATTCCAGGTTGATTAATTGTATAAGCGGCATTTCCAACAGCAGGATTATAATTGAAATCTGCTGCACGTATTTTTACTATGCTCCTATTTCCCTTATATTTTAAAGAGGGAACAGAACACTCACAGTCACCTATAATATCAGATATTTTAAAAACACTAATTATACAAAGTAAAACTATTTTAATATTCACAGACTCATCCTTTTTTATTTTATTTTTTTAATTTTGTAAATGCGCTTCAATAAACCACAAATTCTTATCCAACATTCTAGCTAAATCAATATAAATATCATTGGTGGCCATATCACCCAAACCTTCAGATTTTTGCATATCGAGTCTTGCCATTTTGCCACAAAAAGCAAATCTTTCTGCTAATTGTACAAGATGATCCTTACCTGCAAAAATATCTATTGGATAGGGTTTTAATTTTGTTCCTTTAATAGTCTCTTGTGATGTACCAAGAGCTGTTCCACCAAGACTTGTAACTCGTTCAGCTACTACATCTACTTGATTTTCTACTTCTTCTGCAATCTCATCAAAAAATTTATGCAAGGCTATAAAGTTCATGCCTTTAACATTCCAATGAGCATTTTTTACTGCCATTTGCAGATCAGTAATATTTGCTAAAGTTTGATTTAATAAATCGACCAGAGCTATCCTATTTAACTCCGGTATATCTATACTAGTTTTATGCATTAATACTCCCTTTAAAAAACTCTTTTTATATTTTGAATTATTTACATCATACAAGTCAATAGATTAAAAAAATTAAAATTTCTATTTTTATGTTTGAAAAACTCATATCCCCGCCCGTTCGCCCTGAGCGACCTCTGAGCGAGCGTTTACGCGAGTCGAATGAGGGAGTCGAATGGGTCTCTTTAAGATTTTATTTTCCCTTTTGCTCAATAATTTGCTTATAATTTTTTATGTTAACTTAAAATCTTTACGTGGTTCTATACCCAGAAGTTCATAAATTTCAGAAGCATACATAGTCTCTTTTTCTAATAAGCTATTTGCAAGCTTGTCTAATTTATCTCTGTTAGCAGATATAATCTCAAAAGCTTTTTTATAACAAAGATCTAAGATAGCTCTTATTTCTTCATCTATTAATTCAGCAGTTTTTTCAGAATATTCAAGTTCACCGTAAGAAGAACGGGCATAAACAGCAGAGCCCAACTTTTCAGACATACCATAATGGCAAACCATTCTACGAACTATTTCAGTAGCTGCTTTAAAATCACTATAAGCACCTGTGGTCATTTTGTTAAATACAATCTCTTCTGCAATTCTACCACCCAAAGCTGACTGAACTTGAGCAAGCATCTCTTCTTTAGTAGATGTATATTTTTCTCTTTCAGGTAAAGAATGGGTCACACCTAAAGCCTGTCCTCTTGGAATTATAGTAACTTTATATAGAGGATCACTTTCTTTTGGAAGCATCAGTCTCACTAATGCATGACCCGCTTCATGGTAAGCTGTAATTTTTAAATCTTCCGGAGTTAATGATAAAGTTTTTAATTCCTTACCTAAAATCATCACATCTCTAGCCTCTTCAAAGTCAACAATATCAACACTTACCTTTTTTTGTTTAGAAGCATGTATAGCAGCTTCGTTAACGAGATTGGCAAGATCAGCGCCTGAAAATCCAGGAGTTCCTTGCGCTATCTTATGAAGATCAACAGATGGATCAATTTTTATATTTTTTGCATGAACATTAAGAATTTGCTCTCTGCTTTTCAGATCAGGATATGGAACGTCTACTCGTCTATCAAAACGTCCGGGTCTTAAAAGTGCCTTATCTAAAACATCTGCCCTATTTGTAGCAGCTAATACTATAACAGGTTCATTTAAAGTTTCAAAACCATCCATTTCAGTTAAAAGCTGATTTAAAGTTTGCTCACGTTCATCATGCCCTCCACCAAGACCGCTTCCTCTATGACGACCTACTGCATCAATTTCATCAATAAAAATAATACATGGAGCAACTTTGCGAGCTTGAGCAAATAAATCTCTAACCCTTGCAGCTCCAACACCCACAAAAACTTCTATAAAATCAGAACCACTAATACTAAAAAATGGACAATTAGCTTCGCCAGCAACAGCTCTTGCCAATAAAGTCTTACCATTTCCCGGTTCTCCTACAAGCAATACCCCTTTTGTTATTTTAGCTCCAAGTTTTTTATATTTATCTGGATGTCTTAAAAAATCGACCACATCCATAAGCTGTTCTTTGGCCTCTGCTGCACCAGCAACAGAATTAAAATTTTCTTTAATGGTTGATGGCATAAAAAGTTTGGCCTTACTTTTGCCTATACCAAATAACCCACCACCCGCACCACTATTATTAGAACCTTTAGCTTGGCGAATAAAGTACCAAAATGCCAACGGTGTAATCAAAAATGAAATTAACATTAAAATATGCCAAAAGCTTGTATAATTAGATGTACTTGAAACAGAGAATTCAACATTATGAGCTTTTAAAATATCCCAATTTTTTGGAGTTTCTGCTATAATGCTTTCAAACTTGCTACCGTCCTTAAATTCACCGTAAACGTCTTGTCCTGATATAATTACTTTTTTTACGGCCCCTTGTTCAACTTTTTCTAAAAATGCTGAATAAGAAAGATTCGTAATTTTACGTGTATAATCAGTTAGCTTATTAAGCAGGCCTAAACATAAAACAAAAAATATAACAGCAAAAATAAGATTCTTCGGCCCACCTTTTTTAAAAATTTGATTAGCTTTTTTATTAAATCTTGATTTCATAACATTTCCTAAATTTTTATAAATAATACTTTAGATTATTAAGGTTACAATTTGAATTGATACTGTTCTATTCTTCAATAAAAATAAAAGAATATTAAAATAACTATTAGTTTATACTTATTTATAACTTTTTTCTATAAAATTTAAGCTATTAATGAATATAATCCTGAATTATTTTAACTAAATCAGAAATCTGAAATTGATTATTGTATAAGGTTCTTCGCAATTCTTCATCTAATCTAACAAGATACTCTCTATAAGCATTTTCAAATTCGCTTACTTCATCTGAATCTAAAAAATTACTTATTTCTGTTGCTATAGAATAACTACTGAACAACAGATCCTCTGTTACCATATTCTTTATATCTTCTAATGCTTTAAAACCATCATCAAAATCAGAAGCTGCTTTAGCTTTTCTGAAAAGCTCCTTTAAAGCAACAAATTTATTTAGATATGTATCAGCGTTGATACCACCAGTTCTTCTTAATTTCTGTGGTCTTAAAGATTCTGACCCATCATCCATACTAAGAATATTAACAAAAACCATTAATGAAAAAACAAAACTTATTTTTTTAAATTTCATTTGAACTCCTCCACTAAATAAGAATAAAATATAACTTATTAAACTATCTATAGTTTAATATATACAAATAGAAAATGCAAGCCTTTTTTGCAAATCACCCTATTCCTGAACATAACCTTTAATAATTTTAATTAAATCAGGAATTAGTACCTTATCAGACAAAACCTCTTTTAATTCTTTATCAATAGCCATCTTAAATATATTTTTAAATCTTCTTACTTCATCTAAACTCAAAAAATTAAATATTCTCATTATCCTAGGATTTGCAAGAATCAAACCCGGAGCTTGAGAGAGACTTTCTATAGAATTTAATGCTTCATTAGCATCATCCAGCTTAGCGTTTTCAACAGCCTTTCTAAAAGACTCTTTAAAAGAAACAAATTTATCCATATATTGCGAGACATCAACATCAGATCTTTTCAGTCTTTTTGGTGGCGTAATTCTTCCATCAAATTCACTAGACATTCCAAAAGCATTAACAAAAGTAACTAATAAAACATAAATTATTTTTTTCAATTTCATCTGACCTTCCCTAACTAATAATAAATATAATATTACAATTTAAACATCTTCTTGGCTATTATTCTTTTGATGCACGTTTCTTATATGTGCTTTAAGATATTTCTCTTGTTTAAATGATTTATCACAACAAACTTCTTTACACATATATAGTTGCCCTTTATGCACTAATTTTACATGTAGTTTAAGGTCATCTTTTTGAGTAAATATTTGACCACAACCTTCTTCTTTACATTTACATGTATGCATTTCCCCATGAACCATTACCATATGTTTTTTAAGAGTACCTTTTCTCTTATACGATTTATTACATCCATCTTCTTTGCATTTGTATATTTTCCTGTCATGGAACGATTCTATATGCTTTTGAAGATCTTTCTTTTGAACAAATGATTTACCACATCCTGGTTCTTCACATTTATATCTTATTCCTTCATGCACCGATTTTATGTGATACTTAAGACCTGGAATTGAATTATATGATTTGGTACATCCATCTTTTGTACATGGATACTTTTTTTGCGCCACTAATGATTTAATAGAATTTTGAGAATCACTACCCACTTCTTTTGACATTTCCCTATCAACTATATCTTCATAAGTTTCATTCAATAATTCATTGTTTATATTAGAATCTTCTGGCACACCACCATAAATAAATTCTAACTTTTCACCCTCTTCTTTAAACTCTTCTTCTAATAACTCTAGCACTAATCCATGATCAATTTTTTGTCTTTTACTAGAAACTGCATCTTCTTCACCAACAATGTCTCCAACTGGATTTCCTTGGCTAAATATATCTTCATAATCCAAACTTCTTATACTTGAACTTAGCCCCATCAAAGCAATTAACATTATCAATTTTTTATTTTTCATTTTATTCTTCGCTTCCTTTTGAATGCATGTTTTTTATATGTTTTTTAACATCTGCTTTCCGAGCAAACGATTTACCACATCCAAGCTCTTCACATGGATATCTTATTTTTTTATGTATTGAGTCTATATGATATTTAAGACTCCATTTTTGAGTAAATAATTTACCACATCCTGGTTCTTTACATTCATATCTTTTACCCTCATGTGTTGACTGTATATGTGTTTTAAGATCCGATTTACCTGCAAATGATTTACGGCAACCAACTTTTTCACATGTAAATCTTTTTTCTTGATGCCTTTTTTCTTGATGCACAATTTTTATATGTCTATTAAGGTGCGGTTTTTGAGTAAATGATTTTCCACATCCTAGTTCTTCACATTTATATCTTATTCCTTTATGTTCTGACTCTATATGTGTTTTAAGATTTAACTCTAAGGTAAATGATTTTCCACAACCAACTTCTTTACATACATAACATATTCTTCCATGAGCTGATTCTACATGATATTTAAGATATGACGCTTGAGTAAATGATTTACCGCAACCAATTTCCTCACATACATATCTTCTGCCTTCATGTATTGATTCTATATGATATTTAAGACCGGAGTGGGAATTATATAATTTAGTACACCCACTTTCTGTACATGGATATTTCTTTTGCGCCACTAATGATTTAACAGAATCTTGAGAATCATTCTTTATTTCTTTTGGCTCTTCTTTATCTTTTGAAAAAGTTATCGAATTAACTTCATCTTCATACTTTTCATTCAATAATTCGTTGTTTATATTAGAATCTTCTGTCAAACCACCATAAATAAATTCTGCTTCTTCAAGCTCTTCTTTAGATTCTTCTTCTAATGACTCTTGAGCCGACCCATGACTAATTTTTTGCCTCTTATTTGGAGTTTCATCTTTTTCATTGACTAACTCTTTATCTGGAGCTTCTTCGCTAAATATGTCTTCATACTCTAAGCTTCTTATACTCGAATTTATCCCCATCAAAGCAATTAACATTATTCGTTTTTTATTTCCCATTTTATTTCCCACTTTCTTTTGAATGAACCTTTTCTATATGTTTTTTAAGACTTCCTTTTTCAGTAAATGATTTACCGCATTCTGGCTCCTCACATTTATATCTTATTCCTTCATGCACTGATTTTATATGATTTTTAAGACCGGATTGAGAATTATATGATTTAGTACACCCATCTTTTTGACAAACAAACCTTTTTTCTTGATGCACTAACCCTATATGTCTTTTAACATCTGATTTATGAGCAAACGATTTACCACATCCAGGCCATTCACATGCATATCTAATCCCTTTATGTACTGAGTCTATATGATTTTTAAGTTCTATCTTTCGAACAAATGATTTTCCACATTTTTCTTCTTTGCATGTATAATATCTTATTCCTTTATGCACTGATTCTACATGTGTTTCAAGATTTTTTTTCCTAGTAAATGACTTACCACATCCAGGCTCTTCACATGCATATCTTATTCCTTTATGAACTGATTTTATATGTAAATTAAGATTTTTTATCTCAGTAAATGATTCTCCACACCCTGGTTCTTCACATTTGTGTCCTTTTCCATTGTGAAACGACTCTATATGTGTTTTAAGCAATTCCTTCCGAATAAATGATTTACCGCATTCTGGCTCCTCACATTTATATCTTATTCCTTCATGCACCGATTTTATGTGATTTTTAAGACCAGGAATTGAATTATATGATTTAGTACATCCATCTTTTGTACATGGATACTTCTTTTGTTCTACTAATGATTTAACAGAATCTTGAGAAGTACTCTCTAATTTTTTTGGCTCTTCTTTATCTTTTGAAGAAGTTATTGAATTAACTTCACCTTCATAATTTTCATTTAATAATTCGTCACTTACATTAAAACCTTCTGGCAAACTCTCATAAGTAAATTCTAATTCTTCACCCTCTTCTTTAAACTCTTTTTCTAATGGCTCTTGAGCAAATCCATGATTAATTTTTTGCCTCTTATTTGGAGTTTCATCTTTTTCATTGACTAACTCTTTATCTGGAGCTTCTTCGCTAAAAAGATCTTCATACTCTAAACTTCTTATACTCGAACTTATCCCCATCAAAGCAATTAACATTATCAGTTTTTTATTTTCCATTTTATTCTCCACTCTCTTTTGAATGAATTTTTTTTATATGTTTTTTGAGAGCTACCTTCCCAGTAAATGATTGGCCACATCCAGGATATTTACATCCATATATTTTGTCCTCATGTACTGACTTCACATGTAACCTAAGGCTTCCTTTTTGACTAAATGATTTACCACATCCTGGTTCTTCACATACATGCCTTATTCCATTATGTACTGTATTTATATGATTTTTAAGTTCTAAATTTCGAGCAAATGATTTGCCACATCTCTCTTCTTTGCATGTATATTTTTTAACTACATGTATTGATTCTATATGTCTTTTAAGGGTCGGTTGACTTATAAATGATTTTCCACACCCTTCTTTTTCGCATATATATTTTTTTCCATAATGAATTGACTTTATATGGAAATTAAGATTTGTTTCTTGAGTAAAAGATTTACCACAGCCCACTTCCTTACATGAATATTTTTTTCCATTATGTATTGATTCTATATGATATTTAAGACCAGGA
>Ga0207097_1089_pt1 | contig 12036 bp, 11 predicted proteins | sample Alteio_BWMinHeat_87_FD_153541 | JGI IMG/M metagenome (GOLD analysis project Ga0207097, IMG submission 153541) | Enriched cells from forest soil in Barre Woods Harvard Forest LTER site, Petersham, Massachusetts, United States -... | ecosystem: Environmental > Terrestrial > Soil > Temperate forest >...
GAGAGAATATTTGCTCAACTATATCGGCATTGACGGAAAGACGGAAGAAGACCGCGCCGAGCAGGCCCAGAAAAAGGCGATAAGATATATTGATACGGTGGAAAATATCTCGCCGAAAGAAGCGAAGCAGGAACACGTGCATAAGGAAAAATTTGGTGACTCATTGCTCTCCTCGCCGGATGCCAAATTTAAAAAAGCCGAAACGAAGTTGCTCACCGCCTATCAGAATCTCCAGCGTTACGGCTGCACGGATAAAGAGCTACAGGATGCGGGACTCGATATCGGGCGGTTGAAAAAAACCTATATCCTCGAAGGCCCGGACGATATGGAGGCATGCAGCGATAACAGCAAGCGCGCTTCGATCATCGGCGCGGAGTTGGCCGAGCAGTCGGTGCGTGAAAAAGCCATCGTGGTAGCCGGTTCTCCAATCACGATTGGCGGTCGGGACTATATCATCACCAAGCCTAAATATCTGGGGCAGGGCGGCGCCATTGCGCGCGCCACGGAAATCCCGCTCGATGCCACGCAGGCGACCTGGCAGGGTGAGCACGGGCTATCTTTCGTGCCCGCATCGCTGGCGCAGAAAATGTACCATTATCTGATGGGGCGGCTTTTCATTACGCATGAGGCGGTCGAGATTAGCAAGGACAAGGAGCGCGGCGCCGGGGAAACGCAAGAAAGCCGCAAGCGCGGCCATAATTTGTACGACCAGGCGACCGGCATGTTGCACAATATTGGTAATACGCTGGGCTTAACCAGTTACAAAGCATCCGATGACGATAAGGAGTTGATGGATGCTACAGTTCAGGAGCGCATTCAATCCACCCGCAACGATGACCGCTATGACGCTTTCCTCACCAAATACGGCGAAGCGACGGAGAATTATAGCGCCCGCCCGGCGGCAAAAGGCCATCATGCGCCGAATTTCAGCTCCAAGCGTGCCATCGGCGTGGCGGCGGAGGAGGCAGGAATATTCGCTAACATTATCGGCATGTCAGCCCTGTTTGAATTTAGTACAAAAGGTGCAGCAAAAGGTGTCGGCGTGCAGGAGAATGTTAGGCAGATTACGACATGGTTAAAGGCCGACCCTTCTTTGCAACACCGCCTATCCGCCGCGGCGCTGATGCTCAATTTCGTTAATCTCGAGGAAAAATGGCTGCGTGGTGGCATTGCCTATGACCGGCACAAAAAAATGGTGGCGAAAGACGGCAAGGAAGTGGCGCTGCAGAAATTGCTGGATGCGTACCACGCCAAAAAGGAAAGCTATACGGATTCCGGCGTAACGTTCGATTCCGCCGATCTGGTGATGGCGTTTCTTACCGACCAGTTCCACCGGCTGGAAAAGGGCGTGGATGCAGTCTATCCCAAAATAGGCGGGAATCGGGAGACGCTCAAGGCAAAATATCCCGGCCGCCGCACGGATGCGCTGGTGTATTTCAATCCTGTTCATCACGACGATATCATGGCGACGCAGAAACTATATGATGAGATACTCAAGCAGTTGCGCGAAACCAAGCCGCCCGAAGGTGCAGAAAAAGAGGACGACCGCAAGCTGCTGGAAGGTGCCTATCATCTGATATTCGAAAGCGGCGGTGGTATTTTCCCCATGCCGCGCCTGCTGGAACAGTCCTTTTATCCTAAGCCGACGGCCCATGAGCCGCAGATAGCGCAGAGCGCGTAAGCATTTACGGCCCCAGCGTCGTCAGCGAGCCCTGGCGCGGCTTGTACACCGCCACTTTATACAAGGTTTGCGCATTGAACGCCGAGATAAGCGTGCTGGTGGCATTGAGCAGTGGCGTGTAGGTCATAAACGCTTCGGCAATGATGATATTGCCGCCTGCCGACATGGTATAGCCGTTGGGGATGACAGCGCTGCCGCCGACGTTGGTGCCCACTTGACTGGCGGAGTTGCCTAGCTCCTTATGTTGCCAGGTGATGCATGGCGTATTGGCAACGGCGCAGGGCGGCGTTGGGCCCGCAAACGAAGCAACGGAAGTGAAGACAATAGTGCCGCTGAAGGCGAAGGGCTGCATGATGGGGGCAACCGCCTGTGCAAAAGCATCGAGATTGCCGACGCCGATGGTGATGCTCTGAGTGACGAAGTCAGCCATGGCATTGGCGACTTTGTCGAGCTTCTGGTTGATGATAGTGAAGCGTGTCGCCTCGATCATGCCAATCAGCATGGTCAGCATTATGGGCAGCGCGATGGCAAACTCGAGCAGCGCTACGCCGGAATTGCAGGTTTTCAGGAAGCGCCAGGATTGCATCAGAAGGGCTCGTTTCTCACTGGGGCAACGGCAGTGATTGTATAGATTCCATTACTATCCCCCATGATATTACGCAATAGCGGCGTGAACAAATGCCAGGGATAGCTGACGCGGTATAAAACCACTGAGCCCGATCCGCCGGCACCGGCCTGGCCCATATCTGCATCCCATATGCCGTTGCCGTTGATATCGATGAAATTGACGCCCGGCGTGCCGGGGCAGGGAGGAGCGGCGGGCGAAATGCACGGCTCCGGCTGGCCGATGTCGCTGAAGTCGTTATAGGTCAGCATCGTGATGGTAAGGCTGGCGGGGTCGAGAAAGCCGCCGGAATAATTATAAATCTGGTTGCGGATATAGGTATCGCGGCTTACGCCGTTGCCTTGGCCATTGCCCTGGCTATCGCCCGTCTGGCCGATGCGCGCGCCGATATTGGTGGCTCCTTCCAAAGCGGTATTGACGAAAAGAATCATACCGACCTCAATAAACCCGACCAATAGCAGAAAAAGCGCCGGGGCAACGATGGCAAACTCTAATATCGTTGCACCTTCAGTGTTTTTTTTCAATAGGTTAAATAAACGCATGCTTTGAGGCCGCATTGGGATAAATACTATTCTTCAGTATTTATGTTAACAGGAAACCCTTAATAAAAAGTGTGTTTTAGGCATTTTATATTAATAAACATTAAATTTCTTAACGTGAAATTCACCTTTTGCCGTTAGGATTAAACATGGGGTAGTATTTCCATATTGCACATCTATGGCATTGAATAAAAAGTTTTTTTCAAATAATTATGGCGGGGTGATGATCCTGATAGCGGTGATATTCCCGCTACTCTTGATTGTACTGGATTTGACCATCGAAACCTCGCGTCTTTATGCCGTTCAGGTAAAGGCGCAGAACGCCGCCGATACGGCGTTGCGCGGCGCCGTGGCGACGCTTAGCACGATCAATGTCAACGATGAGGCTAAACGGCTTTTCTACGCCAATTTTCCCGATGGTTATATGAATTCGCAGGTAGGGACTATTGCGGTAAATTCGACTGCAGCAGGTGCCTATAGCATCACTGTCCCGATCAATGTGCCGTCTTTGCTGAATATCTTCACGCCTAGTCCGAACCATAATGGTAATCCGCAGAGTACGAATGCACTACTTAACAATAATGCACATAATACATCACCACCATCCTCGGGAACGCTGACGATTACTTCGCAAGTGGTGAGCGGCTATCAGGCGGCGCCGACGCAATATCTGGAGCTGGCGCTGGTGCTCGATAATACCGGGTCAATGGCCGATCCGATAGGTGGCGGCGCCAGCAAAATATCCGCGCTGCAGGCGGCGTCCAAGGATCTGATCAATATTCTCTACGGCACGGCTAACAGCCTTGATAATATGCATGTATCCATCGTTCCGTTCGATACTGATGTCAATGTCGGCAATAATCGTGCGAGCTGGGTGCAGGCAGCCTATGTCGGAACGTATAATGCGCAGAGCGCCGCTATCGGTGGAGGCAATGGCTTTCTTGCCAACCGCAATCGCGACAATGCGCCCAATACGCTCAACGATATCACCGATGCCGCACCCACCACCGATGCCACGCGCTTCCGTGTGCCACCTTATATCTATCCGGCTGAACCGGTGATTTATGGTCCCATTGCTGGCTATTTATGGTGCTGCGGCTATCCTGATTTTATCTATAAGTCGCTGGCGCCGGTGAAGTTTGGCATGAATGCCAAAACCGATATCATTAATGAGATTAATCTCATGGCACCCAGCGGTAATACGCGCATCAATATCGGGCTGATGTGGGGGTGGTTCACCTTGTCGCCTAAATGGCAAGGCTTGTGGGATACGGGAAGTCCCGGCCTGCCTGCTAATTTTTCCGCCAATGTCAAAAAAGAGATGGTGCTGATGACCGACGGCGAGAATACCGTATGGGGCAATTGGTATATGGGCGGCACCAGCGATGACGATAAAACGACCGCCTATTTATGCGAAGCAATAAAAGCGCAAGGTATAACGATCTATACGATTGGCCTCGGCGCTCCCGGCGACTATAACCAGCCGCTATTGCAAAATTGCGCCAGCCAGTCGTCTTACTTCTTCGCCGCGCCCACGACGGCGCAGCTATCGCTGATCTTTCACCAGATAGCGGATAATCTCGTCTACGAGACGTTGCATACGAGTCAATAAACACTATCTCCCTTCCGCCGTCGCTAAAGCTATGGTGGACAAAAACCCTCCCCCGCCGTCCCTCGGTTGCGGGAGAAGGATTCCTAGAAACCCGCGCGGATTATGAGCATGCAAGCCAGCAATGAAGCGTACTGCAATCCGGTATTATAGCTGGTGGGGCTGGTGTCGGTATTGCCGCAATCAGCCGCCGAGGCGGCGCCTGCCGGTCCAACGTCGACTGGGGCTACATCGGAACTGATTTCTGCAGACTTCACCACGCCCGATGTCGGATAACCATCATCGATTTTGCTATCAATAGTATATGCCTGCTGCGGCGTGAGACCAAGCAAATTACCCGGGCCAGTAAAAGTGCCATTACTAGTGATATACTCGCCCTTGCCGCTTAAAAGCAGGTAATAGTTCCTGCCATCGGCGTTTGGGGCAATAAGCAGATAATTGGCCTGGCCAATTTTGGCAGGCGGGATGATTTGCCCCAACAGAAGCGTTCCTCCCCCGCCGCCGGTAGATGCCGTGCATGTGCCAGTATTGAAGGTGCAATCCGTACCCTGGAAATTTCCGTCGATCAGGCCGGCCACTGTCAAGTCCGCCCAGAATAAAGCTCCTTCTCCTGCAGGCTCTATCCCATTGGTCTCGCCGCCCTCAATCACGCCATTACCATTGCCGCGTCCAGTGCCTCCGGTGCGCGTAGCAAAGCTAAAAGCCGATGCTTGGGTAGGAATAATGTCGCCAGGTAGGCCGCCGTATTTAGCCTTAAAAGTATTTACTGCTGCATTGTATTTATCGATCTGGCTGAGCTGGGCACGGATGTTCGCCGCCGCAATCATGTCCTGGCCTACGAGTATGCTGCCGATAATCAAGCCGATGATGACCAGCACTATACTTAATTCTATGAGCGTGAAGCCGGACTGGCGGCTATAGGGTGATTGAGGGGATATATTCATCCTGATATCATCATCTTACTTAAGCATGAGTACCCATGCTCCCGATGATAATGATCTATTGTTTCTGTTGCTAATGAATTTTTATTCTCGATGGATCATCGTTCCGGCGCCGTAGGTGGTGAAGGTTTCCAGGAGCAGCACGTGCGGCAAGCGGCCGTCGAGGATATGCGCCGCCTCGACATCATGCTCGATGGCGTGGATGCACATCTCGATCTTGGGGATCATGCCGCCGGAAATGGTGCCGTCTTTCATCAGTTTGTGCGCTTCGTGCACGGTTAGTTCGCTGATCAGCTGCTTATCTTTGTTGAGCACGCCCGCCACATCGGTCAGCACCATCAGCTTGGCGGCGGCAAGCGCTGCGGCGATGGCCCCGGCGGCGGTGTCGGCGTTGATGTTGTAGGTTTCGCCTTCCGCGCCGATGCCGATGGGGGCGATCACCGGAATGATGTGCGATTCGGCGAATTCATGTAAGAGCGTCGGGTTGATGCGCACTGGCTCGCCGACAAAGCCGAGATCGAGGATTTTCTCGATATTGGAATCGGGATCGCGCACTGTGCGCGTCAGCTTGCGCGCTTCGATCAGCTGGCCGTCCTTGCCGGAAAGCCCGACAGCCATGCCTCCCGCCGCATTGATTTCCGAGACGATCTGCTTGTTGATCGAGCCGGACAGCACCATCTCGACAATCTCGACCGTGGCCGAATCGGTGACGCGCAGGCCGTCGACGAACGAGCTTTGGATTTTGAGGCGATCGAGCATCTTGCCGATCTGCGGCCCGCCGCCATGCACGACGATGGGGTTGATGCCGACCTGTTTGAGCAGCACGATATCCTCGGCGAATTTACGCGCCAGCCCCGCATCGCCCATGGCATGGCCGCCGTATTTGACGACGAAGGTTTCGCCGGCGAACTGGCGCATATAGGGCAGCGCTTCCGACAACGTCGCCGCCGTCTTGAGCCAGGCATCCGGGGTTTTGATTTCCTTGGTTTTCATCTTTATCAATCCTGCGAGTGATGTGTCACTGCGCAGGATCCTTTCTCATCATTAGATTCTGTGCAGTCGCTAACGGCCTCACAGAATGGATTCAACTCTTCCCGCAACGCCTCGATGCCGTCCTTACTGACTGCGCTGGTGGCAATCGCCAGCGGGTGCGCCGCCACGTGCGATTGTAGGGTTTTCTTCAGGTTTTGCAATAAAATGCTTGTTTCCTTAGCCGTCAAGCAATCGATTTTGGTCAGCACGATCTGGAAGCTGACGGCGCTTTCATCGAGCACCTCCATAAAAGACTCATCGGGCGGCATGACGCCGCGGCGGGCATCGATCAGCAGGCAGACGCGCTTGAGGCTGGTGCGGCCGCGTAAATAATTGCGTATCAGGCCGTCCCACTCGCCCTTGCGCTCCTTGGATACTTTGGCATAGCCGTAGCCGGGCATGTCGACCAAAACCAAACGATCACCGAGCGAGAAGAAATTGAGCTGCTTGGTCAGTCCCGGATTCTGCGACGTGCGCGCCAACGCCTTGCGCCCGGTCAGCGCATTGATAAGGCTCGATTTCCCGGCATTGGAGCGGCCGATAAAGGCAATTTCGGGATGCGTTACCGGCGGCAGCGATTCCATGCTGGCCGCCCCGGCGATGAAGGTGCAGGGGGAATTGAAGAGGGGCATGGGTTTTGGGTCATGGGTCATGGGTTATTCCGCTATTAAGACCTGACCCTTCTTATTTTCATCTTTCCGCGTAATAAACCGCTGCTGGAAAATGGAGAGAATATTACTCCACGTCCAGTAGAGCACGAAGCCGGAGGCCATCTTATCGAAAAACACCAGCAGGAAAAATGGCATCCAGCTCATCATCTTGGCCTGCACCGGGTCGGCGGGCTTGGGCTGTTGCTTGGTTTGGATAATCATGGTGATGCAATAGAGAATCGGCAATAGTCCCAGATGCAGCATACTCGGCGTCTCCCACGGCAGCGCGCCAAAGGCAGTGAACAGGTTAGCAGGATCGGGGGCAGAGAGATCCTTGATCCATCCATAGAACGGTGCGTGGCGCATCTCGATGGTGACATTGAGGCCGCGAAACAGCGCCAGGAAGACGACGATCTGGATAAGTACCGGCAGGCAGCCAGCGGCAGGATTGATTTTTTCGCGTTTATACAATTCGCGCGTGGCCTTGTGCATCCCGATCTGGTCGCCGGCATAGCGTTCGCGTAGCTTCAGCATTTCCGGCTGGAGCTTACGCATCTGCGTCATGCTGTGATAGGATTTGTTGGCCAGTGGAAACATGACTATCTTGACCAGGATAATGAACAGCAGCAGCGCGATGCCGAAATTGCCGGTGGCGTGGTAGAGGATATTGGTGACCACCACCGTCGGCTTGGCCAGGAAATAAAAATAGCCGAAATCGAGCGCCCGGTCGAATAAAGGAATAGGTGGCTGCGCGGCAGTGCCTGCCGCATAATGATCGAGGACTTTGAGTTCCTTGGCTCCGGCGAAGAGGCGCACGTCGTAATCGGTTGAGCTTCCCGCCGCAATGGTAAATGGCTCATTCAAATAATCGACCTGGTAACGGTCGCGGTCGTTTTTGACGTAATGGCTGAAGGTGACCTTATGGTGCTCGCCTGCCGGAATCAGCGCCGATAGCCAGTATTTGTCGGTGATGCCGAACCAGCCGGAAGCGTTGTCGTAGGTCTTGTTGCCTTTCTCCTTTAACTCCTTGTAAGTGACTTCGGAAAGCGAACCTTCCATGATGCCCAGCGGCCCTTCATGCAGGAAAGCGGCTTGTTTGGGCAGTTCGTAGGTGCGGTTGATATAGGCGTAGGGCAGGAGGGTGATATCGTGGTCGGCATGATTTTCCACGCGTTGGGCAATGTCGAACATATAATTCTCATCGAGCGAGATGGCCATGACGAAGGTCACGCCCTGGCCGTTTTGCCAGCGCAATGTCACTGTTTCGCCGGGATGCAGCTCTTTCTTATCGGCTTGCCACAGCGTATGCTGATCGGGTACTTTGGTGCTGTTGTCGGACGCCAGCCATCCTGCCTGCACGAAATACCCCTGCTCATCGCCATTGGGGGTAAGCAGCATCACTTCCGGACTCTGCGGATCGACATCGGTGCGGTACTTGACCAGCGACAGATCGTCAAAACGTGCGCCTTTGAGTGCGATGGAGCCGTGAAGCGTGTCCGAATCAATGGCAATGCGCGGCGATGCGGCCAGGCGTTGAGCGCGCGAAAGCGCTGGATTATCCTCCGCCTCCACGGCCTCTTTGGCCGGGACTTCCTCGGCATGGCGCTGTTGTTCTGCTACGTGCTGTTCGGTCGTTTGCACATTGAGATGCGCTAATGCCTGCCGCCGGGGCCATTCGACCCGCACCTGCCAGGCGATGAGCACAATGGCGGCCAGGAACACGGCCAGGAATACGCGCCTATAATCGGGTTCGTCGTGTTTAATCATGGCATTTCCTGCAATCGGGTACCGGATCATATCCCATGCCGCCGAAGGGATGGCAGCGCAGCAGGCGCTTGGCGGACAGCCAGATGCCTTTTAGCGCTCCGTGATGCTCGATGGCTTCGATGGCATAGCGCGAGCAGCTCGGCTCAAACCGGCAGCGCACGCCCAGCCATGGAGCAATGCATCCTTGGTAGAGGTGGATGAGGGCAATGGCGAAAAAGGATAGCGGGTTCATTGTGCGGCGTCAGTTTGGCGTTTGGGTTTGTCGTTATTAGTATAAATTCGCGAAAATGCAAATTCCATATCGCGCAATAAGTCAGTAAAAGGGCAATCCAGTGCCTTATGGCGTGAGATCAGCACGTAATCATGACCGTCTTTGACCCGCTTCAGCGCCGCATGCCGCACCGCTTCGCGCAAACGCCGCTTGATGCGGTTGCGCACTACGGCGTTGCCCATTTTCTTGGTAACGGTAAAGCCGAAACGGGCGGCTGGCCCGGCCGGATGCCCCTCGGGGCGCAGGCGCATTTGCAGAATGAACGTTCCCGTGATGAATTTGCGTCCTTGCGCTGTGGCCGCTAAAAAATCGCTACGGCGCTTGATGGTTTCAAAGGACATCGTATTCCCGCTAGTTACGGGAGAAAAAATTAAGCGGAGAGGCGCTTGCGGCCCTTGGCGCGGCGGGCATTGATTACGCGACGGCCGCCGACGGTGGCCATGCGGGTGCGGAAGCCATGGCGGCGTTTGCGCACCAGGGCGCTGGGCTGATAGGTACGTTTCATGGGAAAAGTCCTGAAATGCTATATAGATCAATTGTTAATTTTGTAAAGAGGGACGACTTATAACGACTTGCGCCGCCCGTGTCAACGGGAATATAGCCCGTAGGCATTAACCCAATCTTCAGCCTTTGCAAGGCATTTATTAATCAACCTGCGGTAAAGTATAGAAAATTACGCCAGTGGTTTATGCTCGGATATTTGCAGGTATTTTTGACGATCAGTTTTCTTACCGTGGTCAGCATGGCCATGGGAGGCGGATTTTTTCTGCGCAATGCCGCCATCGACGATCTGGAATATATGATCGCGATGAGCAACGCCAGCCTGGCGCAAGGCTATGTCAATACGGTATGGAAAAAATACCGCGAAACCATAGTGCCGCTGGCAGCCGATCCGGAGCGGCTTAAGCATAATCCTCAGGTGACCCAATTCGCTCAGGATACCGTGCGCTATTTCCAGCACATGCCGCTGGTGCGCGTCAACATTTACAGCAGTAACGGCCTGCTGCTAATGACGGACAATGTCACGACTACGCATACGCTGCTTGGCAATGCCGCCTCTCCCGACAAGGCTTTCGTAGCATCGCAGGGGCGGCGGGAAGTTGTGACGAAGCAGGTATTGTCGGATGTGCCTTTCCAGGATACCGAGCACGGCAAGCTGGTGCAGACTTTGGTTCCGCTCTCTGTCGATTCCAGCGGAACGCAAGGCCCGGAAGGCACGCTGGAGATGCTTTTCGATATTACCCAGCAATGGGATGGGCTGGTCGATTTCCAGATCATCTTTACCTGCGTGGTGATCGGCATTTTCATTTTCTTCCTGTTGGTTCTTTCTTTTACCTCGCGCAAGGCGGAAAGCATCATCGCCAAGCAGCATGAGGCTAATCTCGAGCTGGCGGAAGCCGCCGCTATCGCCCAGGCGGAGAACCAGGATAAGTCGCAGTTCCTGGCCAATATCAGCCATGAACTGCGTACCCCCCTTAACGCCATCATCGGCTTTTCCGAGATTATCAAAAACGAGCTTATTCCTAAGATCGAGGATCGCAAATACGACCAGTATGTGAATGATATTCACTCTTCCGGAGTGCATCTGCTCAGCCTGATCAATGATCTGCTGGTCTATTCCAAGGCGGAAGCGGGCAAGCTGGCGCTTGAAATCACGGAAGTCGATGCCACCAAGATGGTGCAGAACAGCATGCGCCTGGTTGCGCCGCGCGCCGAAGCGGCCAACGTTAAACTGGTCGAGCAATTGCCCAAGGATCATTTGATCATGATGACCGACGGCAAAAAATTCAAGCAGGTGCTGCTCAATCTTCTCTCCAACGCGGTCAAATTCACTCCAGCGGACGGAGAGGTCACGGTGACGGCCTGGCACAACTTGGCCGAAGATTCCATTACCTTTGAGGTGGTGGATACCGGCATCGGCATCGCGCCCAAGGATATATCACGTGCCATGTCGCCTTTCGGGCAGGTCGATAACACCCTCAAGCGCAAATACGAAGGCACGGGTCTAGGCTTGCCATTGACGAAAAAATTTGTGGAGTTAATGGGCGGAAAGTTTAATATCGAGAGTGAGGTGAACAAAGGCACCAAAGTGATCTTTAACCTCCCGCGCGTTATCGAAGAGGGCGAGGAAAAACGAATGCCAAATGTCAAAAATCCAATGTTAACGTAATCTGCTTGTTTTTTGATATTTGACTTTTAACATTGCAGGCTATGACTAAGCGTTTAACCACCATTGACATCGCAGCGCGCAAAGGGGGCGTACCCATCGTGGCGCTGACCTGCTATACGGCGCCCATGGCGGCGCTGCTCGATGCCCATGTCGATATTTTGCTGGTCGGCGATTCGCTGGGCATGGTGGTGTATGGCATGGAAAACACGCTGCCGGTGACACTCGATATGATGATATGCCATGGGCGTGCGGTGGCCTTGCATGCCAGGCGGGCGCTGGTGGTGATCGATATGCCGTTTGGCAGTTACCAGGCAAGCAAAGAGGAGGCGTTTACGGCGGCGGCGCGCGTTATGGCTGAGACCGGCGCGCATGCTATCAAGCTCGAAGGCGGGCGCGAGATGGCCGATACCATCCGCTTTTTGGTCGAGCGTGGCATCCCGGTGATGGGCCATGTCGGGCTGATGCCGCAGCGCGTGCATGCGCTGGGCGGCTATCGCTATCAGGGCCGCAATGAAGGCGAAGCGATGACTATCCTGCAGGATGCGCTGGCGGTGGCGGAAAGCGGGGCGTTTTCACTGGTCATCGAAGGCGTCAAGGAAGAAGCGGCGCGGCATATCACTGCGCAATTGCGCATTCCCACCATCGGCATCGGCGCATCGCCCGCTTGCGACGGGCAGGTGCTGGTGATCGACGATATGCTGGGCTTGGGCGGCGGTTATGTGCCGAGCTTCGTCAAGCGCTATGCGCATCT
>Ga0207097_1090_pt1 | contig 11699 bp, 8 predicted proteins | sample Alteio_BWMinHeat_87_FD_153541 | JGI IMG/M metagenome (GOLD analysis project Ga0207097, IMG submission 153541) | Enriched cells from forest soil in Barre Woods Harvard Forest LTER site, Petersham, Massachusetts, United States -... | ecosystem: Environmental > Terrestrial > Soil > Temperate forest >...
GATAAGATGGCAGAGCTTCATTTTGCAGAAAAAATATTAAATAACGAAATAAGCGATTTAAAAGGCCTTATAGATAAAGTTGATGTGCTTCATAAAGACTTCCGCATTTTTACAGATAGATACGGGGATAAAGTTCTGAAGCTTTTGAAAGTGCAAAGGGATATAAAATTAACAAATGATGTGTTAAATCAGCTTACCACTAACTATACTAGAGGAAAATAAGATGCCCATAGAATTTTATCAAGCAGGAGAACTTTCTGATGATTTATTCGTTTTTCCAAATAAGGAACAACCTGAAAATCATGAAGAAGTGAATCAAAAGTTTGTCGAAATTTTTAATAAGTCCACAAAGGAAGATGAGGGACAGCTGAAACCTTTAAAAAGGGAAGAAGCTCCGCCTCTTAAAAAAAGGCCTTCAACAGATCAAGAAGTGATAAAAAGCTTTGAAACATTGCAGCTTTCTTTAGATGATGAAAAAAGACAACTCAACACAGAAATTAAATCCTGTGAAAGACTTGTGTGTGAGCAGAATGGAGATGAAAGAGTAAAAACATATGAAACGATAACTCGCATTAAATTAAGAATAAAAAATATAGATACTGACAAGGGTAAATGGAGCGAAGCCTTGAGCGTTTTATTAAATAGTCGTAAAAATAATATAAAAAAATAGGGTTGTAAAAGAGCTTCTTCCTAGAAGCTCTTTTGCTTTTGCAAAGTTTTTTTGTTCGATGTAATGGCGAATTTTTCCTGATGAGACAACCTCTCCGTTCCTTTCTACTTTATTTAAATAATCAGCCTGAAAGCCAAGTTCTTTTCCTAGTAAGACAACTTTTTCTTCTGTTCCTTCTCGGTTTTTTCCAAAGCTGCTTCCTTTTCCTAAGGCAAAATAAGAAAAAGGATATTTCCCATGAATGTTACTTAAAAATTCTTGGTAGGTGAGGCTTGCAAGTTCTGGAGTGAATTCGAGTAAGATCACAAGATCGACACCAGCTGATTCTAGAAGCTTTAGCTTTTCCTCTAAAGAACAGATCAGCTTAACAGGTTTATTTCCTAAAACCCATGAAGGATGATTAGAGAAGGTAAGGACAGCAAGTGTGCCTGTTTTTCCTACTTTACTGCGCAAATGCTTAAGTAGCGCGAGGTGGCCTGGATGAAGCCCATCAAAGCAGCCCAGGGTAAGCCCGCAAGGCTCTGGCATATGCGGAATAGCATCAACATTTCGAACAATAATCATAAGTCCTTTTTTCTAGGCGCTTAAGCTAAGAAACAAAGCGCCGGGTGTAATTCTTCGCTTAGCTGCGCCTTAGAGTGCATATGCTTGAACCTAAGTCTATTTAGGCTTTTATTGACGCAAAGACGCAAAGGCGCGAAGAAAGCGCAAAGGTCAAACATCTAGGGCTTTGGCCCTAGATGTTTGACTATTGTTTTAAGGAAATCCAGAGAAAAACAATCTCTAATGAAGTAACATGTTTGAGCAATTTCTCTGATTCTCCTTTAAATACAACAGTGAATACAAAAAGATTTTTAAGAATGCTTTTGCATTCTTAAAAATCTTTTTGTATTCACCTTTGCGACTTCTTCCTTTGCGCCTTTGCGTCTTTGCGTCAATAAAAGCTTAAATAGACTTAGGTTTACGTATATGCACTCCAAGGCGCAGCTAAGCAAAGATTTATTCCAGAGCGCTAAAAATTAGCCTAACAGGGCGGCTGCGATGGCGTTTAGGGTGAGGTTTTCTGTGCTTAGGCAGTTTTTGAGCTCGTGGGGGCCACTTTTGGTGCGTATAAGATGGGAAAGGTGAGCGCCACAGCCAAGGGCTTTGCCTAAATCGCTTGCAAAGCTTCTGATGTAAGTTCCTTTAGAGCATGCTACATTGATGACAAGATGAGGATAGTTATAAGAGATAATGTCGCATTTAAGGGTAACTAAACTAGGCTTTCTTTCAATTTCTTTGCCTTGTCTTGCAAGTTCATAGAGTTTTTTGCCTCCTATTTTCTTAGCAGAAAACATGGGAGGGATTTGGCTTATTTGTCCTTGAAAAGCGCTAAGGGCTTTTTCAATGTCTTTAAGAGGGGGAACGATCGGCGACTCAAAAGTGACTTTTCCATCGATATCGTAAGAATCTGTTTCTATTCCTAAATGGAGTGTGGCCAAATATTCTTTATCGTGATTAAGGAATTGATCAGACATTTTTGTGAATTCTTTGCCAATAAGCATGACCATGACCCCTGTTGCAAAGGGGTCAAGAGTTCCTGCATGACCAATTTTTTTTACGCCAGTTAGTCTTCTAAGGAGGCCTACAAGGAAAAACGATGTTTTTCCTTTTGGCTTATCTAAGAGGAGTAGTCCTTTAGGTGTTGTCTGAGGTTCCATGTTCTCTAGTCTTTTCTTCTTCATGGATTTTCCCAAGAAGCGCATCGATGCGCATATGCTTATCTACTGAGTTATCCAGTTTAAAGACAAGCGTTGGGAAATAACGCATGACAACTTTTTTTGAAGCGTTTACAGCAATGAAGCCTGCAGCGGACTGCAGGGCTTCTAAGGTTTTATCTTTTTCTTCTTGCGATCCTATAACGCTGATATACACTTTAGCGTGATGAAGGTCTTTAGAGATATCCACACTTGTTACAGTGATAAGGGTAGCCATACGCGGATCTTTAACCTGACGCATGATCACCTCAGAGAGGACTTCTTTAAGAAGAGAATTAAGTCTTACTGTGCGATCTTTCATAGGTCTTGTTCCAGGTAAGTGACATCAAAGGCTTGGATAATATCTCCTTCTTTGACCTCATCATTGTTTTGAATAAGGATACCGCACTCAATTCCTTTACTTACTTCTCTTACATCTTCTTTTCCACGTTTTAGCGAGGAAATAGCGCCTTTCCAAATCACTTTGCCATCTCTTATAAGGCGTACATGGTTATTACGCTTAATAATTCCATCGATGACTTGGCATCCTGCAATCAGGCCAATCTGAGAAGATTTAAACACAGCCTTAACAAGCGCTGATCCCGCATCGTTTTCTTGCGGAATCTTATCGAGAAGAAGACGCATTTGCTCTCTAACATCATCTACTGCATGGTAAATAATATTGTGGATTTTTACCTGGACTTTATGCGCTTTAATGAGCCCTTCTGCGTGTTTAGCAACTTTGGTATGGAAACCAATAATGGTTGCTTTTGAAGCAGCTGCAAGCTCGGCATCTGATTCGGAGATTTCTCCCACAGAGGCAGAGATGATGTTTAAAATCACTTTTTTAGAGGCAATTTTAAGCAGCGATGTTTTAAGCGCTTCTACAGAGCCTTGCACATCGGCGCGCAGAATGAGGGTAAGAATTTTCTGTTCGCTGCTATCTCGTTTTTGTTGGAGTAATCCTTCAAGACCAGCTGGTTTTGCTTGTTGAAGTTTAACTCTTTTTTCTCCTTCAGTTCTTTGGTAAGCAAGCTCTTTTGCAACGTTTTCTGATTTCACTGCAATAAACTCGTTTCCTGCATCAGGAAGCCCTGAGAGTCCTGTAATTTTTACAGGAGTTGAGGGGCCAGCTACTTCTATCTCGTTGCCAGCTGCATCGTGCATGGTTTTAACTCTTGCCCAGTGCATAGCAAATACAAGCGCATCGCCTAAGCGGAGTGATCCGTTTTGTACTAGCACTGTTGCAACAGGCCCAAGTCCTTTATGCATTTGCGACTCAATAACAGTTCCTCTAGCTCTTGCTTTAGGATTAGCTCTGAGCTCTAATACTTCTGCTTGAAGAGCGAGCATTTCAAGAAGTTCTTTAATGCCAACTCCTGTAACAGCTGAGCAATTAACAGTAATGGTAGTCCCACCCCAGCTTTCAGGAAGAAGTTCTTTCTCAGCAAGTTCTCTATAAACATTCTCGGCATTGAATCCTGGTTTATCACACTTGTTTAGGGCAACAACAATAGGAACGTTAGCTTCTTTTGCTTGTTTAATGGCTTCTTCTGTTTGGGCTTTAATCCCTTCATCTCCAGCAACTACAAGAACTACAATATCTGTGACATCGGCCCCTCTACTTCTCATTGCAGAGAAAGCTTCGTGACCAGGAGTATCTAAAATCGTGATATCTCCTACAGCTGTATGACATTTAAAGGCTCCAATGTGCTGCGTAATAGCGCCGGCTTCTCCAGCTGCTACATTCGCTTTACGGATATAATCGATAAGGCTTGTCTTTCCGTGGTCGACATGTCCCATAAAGGCTACAACAGGAGGACGAATAATCAAATCTTCTGGAGGAGCTTCTTGAACTTCTTCTTTAATCGATTTTTCAGTAATACGAATTCTTTCTTCTTCTGTTCTATCGATTGTGATTTCGCAATCGAACTCTGTTCCAAGAAGTTGTATGGTTGTCTCATCATCTAAATAATCATTTAAAGTGATGACAACGCCTTGCATAAAGAGTTTAGAGATAAGCTGAGAAGCTTTTAGTTTCATTTCAACAGCTAAATCTTTCACTGTAATAGGGACGCGGACTTTTAAAGTTTTTGGACGCACAACAGCTTCTTCTGCCATTTGCATTTTGCCTTTGGCATGTCTTTTTCTGCGCCATTCTTCATCGTTTGAATCGCGAAGGCCTTGTCTATCTCTAGAATCAAATCCGGTTTTTCCCGCTTCTTTACGTTGAGGCTTAATATCTTTAAAATCTTTAAAGCCTGTAACTTTTTTCTTATCTACATCAGCGCCAGCCGGTCTAAATTTTTTAGAAGGTTCATCGGGAATTTTAGGAGGGATGGCTTGCTTAAACGGTTGATTAAAGTCTTTTCTTGGACCTTCATAACGAGGGGATGGAGGGTATTCCCTTCTTGGACCCTGGGTTCCTGGAGCTCCCTGGTTATAAGGAGGTCTTGAATAAGGAGGGCGGGCTGCCCCATCTCTTGGTTGGTAAGGGGGTCTTGCTGCGCCATCGCGAGGTTGGTAAGGAGGTCTTGCTGCGCCATCTCTTGGTTGATAGGGCGGTCTTGCTGCTCCGTCGCGCGGTTGATAAGGGGGCCTGCTTGCGCCATCTCTTGGCTGGTAAGGAGGTCTTGCTGCGCCATCACGAGGTTGATAAGGAGGTCTGTCTCCCTCTCTTTGAGGATAAGAAGGTCTGTTGTAGCCTCCTTCGCGTGGTTGATAAGCAGGACGCTCTCTATCGCCTTCTCTTGGCTGATAAGGAGGTCTTTCCTCTCTTTGGTAAGAAGGAGTTGTAAATTCTTTTTTCTTTTCAGGATCAGCTGGTTTGGGTGCTTCTGCTGCTTTTTCAGGAGCTTTTTCAATAGGAGCTTCCGGCGCTTTCTCAATAGGCGCTGGAGCTTCTTTTTTCTCTACTTTTTCAGGTGCTTTTTCTTTAGGGGTAGAGACTTTAGCAGCCTCCTCAGAAGGGGCCTCTATTTTTTTTTCTTCCTTAGCTTTTTTAGGAGCAGCAGGTTTTTTGACTTTGCCGAGTTTTAGCGCTTCAGCCAATTGCGTATTTTTTATATTAAGTTTTAGGTTTTTCGCCAAAGCTTATGTCCTCGCTTTTCTAATTTGCTCTAAGATTTTATCAGCCATTTCTAAGCTGATTTCCGGAATTGCTGCAAGCTCTTCGCGCGTTGCGCTCAAGACTTTTCTAGGAGTGTCAAAGCCGGCGCTTATTAAGCTTCCGATGATCATTTGGTTAACTCCCTCAATATTGAGGTTTTCATCAAGTGTAGGGTCATCAAGAGAGGCCATTTGCGCGCGCTCAATATTCATGACAGCTTGGTATTCGCTCATTTTTTGTACGGTGAGCTCTGCATCTAGAAGCTGTCCTGTAAGACGTGCATTCATTCCTCTTTTCCCTAGAACAATAGGGTAGTTTTCATCGTCTACAACAATAGAGATGGATGTTTCATCATCGTTTAGATGGATTTTTTTGATCTGAACAGGCTGCAAGATTTGTTGGAGGAATTGGACTTTATTTTCAGAAAAAGCAACAACGTCAATTTTTTCGTTATTCAGCTCATTGATAACATTTTTAATGCGGTTCCCACGAATTCCTACGCAAGCTCCTACAGGATCGACTTTAGGATCGTTTGATCTTACAGCAAATTTTGTACGGTAGCCGGCATCTCGTGCCATTTTTTCAATTTTAATGGTTCCATCGCCAATTTCAGGAACTTCTTGAGAAAAGAGTTGGGCAACAAATTCGGGATGGCTCCGTGTTAAAACAACCTCAGCGCCTCCACTTTCTGTATCTTTTACTTCCCATAGAAGAGCCTGGACTCTTTCTCCTACATTATAACGCTCGGTTTTAGGATAGAATCTGTCGGGAAGAATACCTTCGACTTTACCAAGATCTACAATAAGAGTTGCGCCTCTAACAACGCGTTTTACAGAACCCGAAATGATTTCGCCTATTCTATGGCGGTATTCTTCGTAAATCACATCTCTTTCCGCTTCGCGCAGTTTTTGAGAAATCACTTGTCTTGCCACTTGAGCTGCAATACGGCCAAAATCTCTTGGTGTTGTCGCAATATTAACCCACTCTCCTATTTCGCAATAAGGGCTGATTTTGCGCGCTTCTTCTAGAGAAATCTCTTCTTCAGGAATGGTTACGAGATCAACAACTTCTTTTTGGGCAATAACGTCGATATCTCCTGTTCTAGCGTTGATTTCGATAGAGATATTGATTAACCCATTCATGCTTTTACGGGCAGCAACGCGCAGTGATTCTTCAATAGCAGAAATAATGGTATCGCGCTTAATTCCTTTTTCACGCTCTAAGTATTCAAAGATGGCGACTAAATCTTTATTCATTTGTTACATGCCCCTAATTTTAGCTTTTCTTATTTTTACCTTCAAAAAGAGTTTAAAAGTAAAAATAAGAAAAACCACTTTATTTGAGTGATTTTAAAAAGAAGGAAGCGCTTTATTCAAGCGCTTCCCTTGAGTAATATTATTCTTCCGAAGCGTTTGTTTCTTCTTCTGAAGCGTCTTTTGCTTTTCTCTTGCCTTTCTTCACTTGACGCGTTTTTGCATCTCCAACGACAATATCATCGCTGTTATGCTTATTTTTATCGATCAAGTATTCCTTAATGGAAAGAGCAATTTTTTTGTGTTCAGGATCAAGTTTAATCACTTTTGCTGTGATTTCTTCCCCTTTATTCACAACGTCTTCTACTTTTCCAAAAGGCTGATCTGAAAGCTCTGTCACGTGTACAAGGGCTTCAATCCCATTATGAAGCTCGATGAAAGCTCCAAATGCTGTAATTTTAGTGACAATCCCTTTTACAAGCGAACCAACAGGCATTGTTTTTTCAATGCTTTCCCAAGGATTTGAGCTGAGCTGTTTTACGCCTAAAGTGATTTTTTTGCTTTCTTTATCAACAGAAAGAACAACCGCTTCTACTTTATCTCCTTTTTTCAGAACTTCTGAAGGATGGGAGACTTTTTTAATCCAGCTAAGATCAGAAATGTGGATAAGGCCATCAATTCCAGGCTCAAGTTCTACAAATGCGCCGTAGTTAGTGAGGTTGCGGATTTCAGCAGAAACGCTGCTTCCAATAGGATATTTTTTCTCTACTTCTTCCCATGGATTGCTCTCTGTTTGCTTCATGCCTAAAGAGATTTTGCCTTCTTCTTTTTGAATAGAAAGAACAATTGCTTCTACTTCGTCGCCTTTTTTAACAACTTCGCTAGGATCTGTAACAGTTTTTACCCATGACATTTCAGAGACGTGGATAAGGCCTTCGATACCAGGCTCAATTTCAATGAAAGCTCCATAAGGAACTAAATTGACAATCTTGCCTCTTACTTTTGTACCAATAGGATATCTTTGTTCAATCTCTTCCCAAGGATTAGATTCTTTTTGTTTCATTCCTAAAGCAACTCTTCCTTTTTCTTTGTCAACATGAAGAATGACAACTTCTAATTCTTCGCCGATGCTTACAATTTCAGAAGGATGTTTAATTCTTTTCCATGTCATGTCTGTGATGTGGAGAAGGCCATCAATTCCGTCTAGATCGAGGAACACGCCGAAGTCTGTGATATTTTTCACAACGCCTGTGCAGATTTCCCCTTCGTGAATATTTTCGAGCATCTCAGCTTTTTTAGAGATTCTTTCTTCTTCAAGAAGCTCTCTTCTAGAGACGACAATATTCTTTCTTTCTGTATTGATTTTTAAGATTTTAAAGTCGTAGGTATGGCCAACATACTCATCGAGATTTTTAATGCGCTTATTGTCGATTTGAGAGCCGGGGAGGAATGCTTCCATCCCGATATCTACCATTAAGCCGCCTTTAACTTTACGGATAACTTTTCCTCTAACAAGAGAGCCTTCTTTACAATGGTTAACAATGTATTCCCACTGTCTTAATCTGCGCGCTTTATCTCTTGAAAGAACGATTTGTCCATCTTCCCCTTCGGCTTGATCTAGGAACACTTCAACTTCGTTGCCTAGGTGCAGCTCTTCCGCATCAGAAAATTCTTCGATAGGGACAAGGCCTTCAGATTTTAAGCCTACGTCAATCACGACAAAGTCTTTTGTGATTTCAACAATTCTTCCTTTTAGGATGTGCCCAGCGTGCATAGAAGAAACAGTGCCTTCTCCTGCAGCGGACTCTCTTTTGTTGAGTAATTTTTTAAATTGGTTAGCTTCTTCTTCTTGGAATTCGACATCGTCGATGACATTGCTTTCGTTCCACGCATCTTGTAAAGTTTGGGATGAGGTTTTGGACATGTTAAGGGTTTCTCCTAAGGTTTATAAAAAATTTGGGGCAAGCGCATATGTTTAACTTGCCTTAAAGTTATGGAGGAAATCGTAACAAAACTTTACTAATATGAGCAAGCCTTAAAATCTTGCCCTTGCCTATCCCTTCCTGCCCGTGCCCATGCCCGTGCCCGTGCCCGAATTCAGATTGAGTATAAAAATTCTTTTAGACTTGCAAAGATGGTTCGGGCGCGGGCACGGGCACGCACACGGGCACGAAAATAATAAGCGGTTGAGGCTTAAGTAGATAATCCTATCTTTTTGGTTGAATGCGGAGAATAAGCCCCCTAATCTCCGCATTTTTTGCGGAGATTAGGGTTGCCAATGCGGAGATTAGGTGCTATAATCAAGAAAAAAGGTTCAAAATATGTATATTTACGAATATGAGAATTGGCCAAATTTTCTATGGGACCAAGAGAAGCTCTCTCCATTGCTTATTCAATTGCGCCATTCCCAAGGTCGCTTGATTGGAGGAATGGAGTCTATTGGCTTTCAGGTGCAAGATGACACTGTTTTACAGGTTCTCACTCAAGATGTTGTGAAGTCAAGTGAGATTGAGGGAGAGATTTTAGATCAGTCACTTGTGCGCTCATCTGTTGCGCGCCACCTAGGGATGGACATTGGAGCTCTTGATGTTGCTGATAGAGATATTGATGGCGTTGTTGAAATGGTTCTAGATGCTACACAGAAGTTCGATGAACCGCTTACCAAAGAAAGATTACTTGGTTGGCACGCCTCTTTATTTCCTTCGGGACGGAGTGGCTTTTCAAAAATTAAGGTGGGAATGTGGCGCACAGGTCCTGTTGAGGTTATTTCAGGCTATATGGGCAAGGAAAAAGTTTACTTTGAGGCGCCTTCTGCTGATAGAGTAGAAAAAGAAATGGAGCGTTTTCTCAATTGGATAAATAAGGGAGCGGCTCTTGATCTTGTTTTAAGTGCCGCTATTGCTCACTTGTGGTTTGTTACGATTCACCCTTTTGAAGATGGAAATGGGCGTATTGGACGGGCTATTGCAGATTTAATGCTTGCGCGCTCTGAAAATAGCTCGCGTCGTTTTTACAGTTTATCTGCTCAGATTCAAATAGAAAGAAAAGGCTATTACGCTATCTTAGAAAAAACGCAAAAAGGAACATTAGACATCACTTCTTGGATAGACTGGTTTTTAAATTGCCTTAGAGGGGCAATACAGCAGGCTTCATCTACTTTTAATGCGATTTTGCATAAGTCTCATTTTTGGAAAGCCCTTGCAGAAACTCCTTTGAATGAAAGACAGCGAAAAATTATTAACCGCCTGCTAGATGGCTTTGAAGGAAAATTAACCTCATCAAAATGGGCAAAGATGACCAAGTGTTCCCAAGATACTGCTTATCGAGATATCCTAGATCTTATCGATAAAGGAATCCTTACAAAAAATGAGGAAGGAGGGCGTAGCACAAGCTACTCCTTAAAAAAATAACTTATGAAGCACCTTACGCAGCAGTAGTTTCTTCAAGAACATTGTATTGCCCATTTGCTTTAAGAAACAAAAGTACGAGCAACTTCTTTGTCCCATTAGGGACAGCGGTACGTAGCCAGGGTGTGACGAAGGAACCCCTGGAAAATGTGAATAACAAAGTTGCACTCCATCGGAGTGCAGGATGGCCAAGAGAAACCTAAAAATCTTGTTTTCTAAGTCCAAGATTCCTGCACTCCTATGGAGTGCAATTTTAGATTCATTTTTATCCAGGGGTTCCTTCGTCACACCCTGGCTACGTACCGCTGTCCCTAGTGGGACAAGGAAGTTGCTCGTACTTTTGTTTTTTAAAGCAAATGAACAATAAAATATTATTTTGACAGCATGCTACATCTTACATCACTTCCTCAAGATGGCTATAAATAAATATTTAATTTTGTTTTGAATTTTTAAGATTAATGACTTGTTTTTTAGAAAGTTTATCTTTTTAACATATATATTTAATGTAGATTAGTGTATTATTTATAGTAATTATAATTAATAAAATGGGTTTTTATGTCTTCTGTTTATTTTCCAGAATCATCCTTTATGGAAGTAGATTCCCAAAGTAGCCCGGTAGATACATCTCTCCCTAGCAAGTACGATCCTGTGCGGATGGGTCCTGAGGACTGCATAAAGCGCATCAAGGAAGTTGCTAGAAAATTAGATGGTCAAATCTCTCAAAAAGAAGATGCAAAATTTGACTGCCCAGTGACTCATTGTACCATGGAAAGCCCTACTATCCTCAATTGCTCTCATACATTTGAGAAGTCCGTAGTTGATCAAGTTAATATTTGTCCAACATGTAGAGCTCCCGTTAGCAACCCCAAGCCCAACCTTTTTGTTAAAGGTCTTATTGATGAGTGGAAACAAGAGGAGCGCATTCCCACATTGTCCCATTTTAAAAAGGAAAACAGGAAACTTGCCGAAATTTACCTGGAAGGAGCTAAAAGCGCTACAGATAATGAAGACGTTTTAGAAGCTTATAAAAATGCATTTTTGCACACAAAAAGATCGGAAGATTATGCTGCCCTGCCCCTATTTTATGAAAGGGCAGGCAAAACCAAAAAAGCTGCTCTAGCGTATCTTCATCTGGCTTTACGCCAGTTTGAAGAAAATAAAGTACAAGAAGCTATTAAAACTTTAGAATATTGCAAAAAAATCAGCCCTATCCCGCTAAAAATTGGGGCGCTTCTTTTAGCTCATTATTTATCATTAAATCCAACGCCGCAGCAAATAGAAGAAGCAATGGTAATTGCTTCTGTTCAAACCGATCCGGAAGAGGCCATCTCTATTTATAAACAGGTTATTGCTTATGATCCGCATTGTGTTGAGGCTTACATAGCGCTCTGCTCTTTATTAAAAGACCCTGTGGAAAAAAAGTATTTTCTTTCAAAGGCAGCGGACTATGCTTCCCAACGAGGAAATGATAAATTAGCAATAGATTTACGTAAAGAATCCGAAGCTTCTTTGAGGCTTCCCACA
>Ga0207097_1091_pt1 | contig 11670 bp, 12 predicted proteins | sample Alteio_BWMinHeat_87_FD_153541 | JGI IMG/M metagenome (GOLD analysis project Ga0207097, IMG submission 153541) | Enriched cells from forest soil in Barre Woods Harvard Forest LTER site, Petersham, Massachusetts, United States -... | ecosystem: Environmental > Terrestrial > Soil > Temperate forest >...
TTATTACTTTATTTGTTTTCATAAAAGAGCCTTCACAATATATTGTCGAAGGCTTTTTTGTTTTATAATTTTTTTAATAAAATCATGATTTATCTATTTTTGTAAAATAATTTTTTTAATTTAATTCGGAATGTTGTATATTGAAATTGTAGGGCGGAAATATAGAATGACTGCCCATTTAACAAGGAGAAATATTATGGCAAAGAAAACATCTAAAAAAACTGCTAGAAAATCAGTTGCTAAAAAAGCTGTTAGAAAAACAGTTAGAAAAGCTGCTAAGAAAACAACAGCTCGTAGAGCTAAAAAAGCTGTTCGTCGTTAGTCGATAGCTTAGAGCAGCTTAATCCGTTGAGGTTAAGCCGTTTAATGGTTTGTCGAGCAAGATTCTCTTGCTCGATTTTTTTTTGTCCGAACCCGTTCTTGCACAAGAGGAATAAAATTTCTCTCTCTCTCTTTCTTCCTCTGTGGTTTCTTGTCTCTGTGGTTAATTCTTAGCTAAGTCTTGCTTGCTTAAGTCTTAGCCAAGAATTAACCACAGAGACAAGAAACCACAGAGGAAGAAAAGAGAGAGAAAAAAAATTTGTTCCTCCCTGTTATTCTTTTTTATCTGAAGTGGCCTTCCATCAAAATGTCTTTTAGAGGCTTGCGATCAAAGGGGAATTCCTTTTCTTGCATCTCTTTGGGAAGATTTTCTTTGGGAGCGCGCTTTCCAATGGCCGCCATGGCTTCAACTGTGTAACCATCAGGGACTTCGAGTGTCTTTTTAGCAAGTTCATAGTCAAATCCTTGCATCCCATGGACTGCTAGGCCTCTATTTGTTCCTTCAAGAGCAAGGGACATCCAAGCGGCCCCTGCATCGAAACTATGAGTGGGAGCGGGCTTATCATTGTGCTCAAAGTTGTTCCTCGAAACAATCACGACAAGAGCTGCTGCATTCTTTGTCCATGACTTATTAAAATCTATCATTAAGTCGAAGAATTTTTGCCAAGCAGGAGTATTTCTTTTTGCATAGAGAAATCTCCAGGGCTGGGCGTTATAAGAAGAGGGAGCAAAACGCGCTGCTTCAAATAACGGAAAAAGCTCTTCATCGCTTAATTCTTCTCCTGTCATAGAACGGGGCGACCAGCGGTTATGAATAAGAGGATGTATTGGGTAGTTAACCTTACGGTTCTCTATAATTTCTTTGCTTAATGTATCTTGCATAATTTTCCTTTTTGAGAATAAATAAACGTTGCGCTGTAAATTCCTACAAAAATTCCAGCTAATATATCACTAAAATAATGCTGCTCTAAAATGATTCTTGAAAAACTAAATAGCAGGGCAAGAAGGAGAAAAAGATAGGCGTATCTAGGGTACTTGCAGCCAAGAATTCCCATGATTGCCCCAGCTGTAATTGCATGTCCGGAAGGAAAAGAAGATTCGAGATTAATCGTTTCAAAAAATAAAAACCCAAAAATATGCTCTTTTAATAAAAGTTCGGGTCTGGCTCTTCCAAAAAACCACTTAAGAATAAAGGAAATAAAGGTGCCAAGTCCAAGAGAGAGTGTCAGTAGAAGAAAGGTGAAAGATTCTTTTTTTTTGTAGATTTTAAGAATAATAAAAAGGACAGGCAAAATAAAAAGAGCGCGAAAGGGATTTGTGAAAAAAGAAAGAAATGAGGCAACCGCTCTTAAAACCTGGTTTTTTTCGTGTACTGCATAAAGGAGCGGTATATCTATATAAAAATAGCTAATCAGGATGAGAGCAATAAAAAGGGGGATGATATATTTTGCATCTCTTTGAAAAATGGGCATAAAGCTCCTTCTTGCACTTAGGTATATACTCAAATCGGGATTTTGTTATAAATATAATTGTATTTACCAAGGGGTTTTTATGAAAAAAAGTGTGTGGTTTTTGTCTATGTTATGCGCTCTAGGTTCTTTATCTGCTGAGGAAAAAGTTAAAGAGTCTTCTTTGCAAGAAAAGTCTTCTGCTTATACCGCTAAAGATTATGCGTCTCTTTTAGGAATGAAAGGGTTTGGCGATGAGCTTTTAAAGATGCATTTTCAGCTTTACCAAGGGTATGTAAAAAATACGAATCTGCTTTTAGATACACTAAAAACACTAGACCCTTCTACCTACGCTTTTACAGCTCTTAAAAGACGGCTTGGTTGGGAAATGGATGGAATGAGACTGCATGAGCTTTACTTCGATAATTTAGGGGGTAAAACTCCTATAGATGCAAAATCTGCTCTTTATAAAAAATTGGAAGCTGATTTTGGAAGCTTTGATGCGTGGAAAAAAGATTTTGTGGCGACAGGCCTTACAAGAGGTATTGGCTGGGTTGTTTTATATAAAGATCCCCAAAGTGGGCGTTTGATTAATATGTGGATTAATGAGCATGATGTAGGGCATTTAGCGGGCGGAGCGCCTCTTCTTGTGATGGATGTGTTTGAACACGCCTACATCACGCAGTATGGGCTTGCTAAGCAGCAGTACATCGATGCCTTCTTCCAAAACATCCGCTGGGAAGAAGCCAGCGCCCGCTTTAAAGAGAAAAAAGAGAGGTAGAAATTTCTCTCTCTTTCTTCCTCTGTGGTTTCTTGTCTCTGTGGTTAATCTCTTAGGCGAGACTGAGGGGTCCAAAAGGCTTGTATTTTTTTAACCACAGAGACAAGAAACCACAGAGGAAGAAAGAGAGGGAAAATTCTCTGTGGTAAAAAAAATCAACAGCTTGAGCTATGCGGTGGTGAGGAGGATTGATGAATATTGAGGGGTATGGGTGTGAGCAGCTTTGTGTGGTTGTTGCGGAGGGGTGGGATACGCATAAAGCGAAGATGTATTGTTTCGAGAAAAAAGATTCCTCTTGGAATTTTGTTTTTTCTTCTCCTGTTGTTATAGGGAAAAAGGGGATGGCTTGGGGGATAGGACTCCATGCTCCTGCTACGCCTGAAAAAAGGGAAGGGGATATGAAGACGCCTGCGGGGATTTTCACTTTTGGCTCTGTATTTGGTAAAGAGGCCTCTCCTTCTATCCTCAAGCCTTATATTGAGACTCACTCTGCTCTAGAGGCAATTGATGACCCCCATTCGAGATATTACAATCAGATTGTCGACGCGCTTAATGTGATTAAAGATTGGACTTCTTCAGAATCTATGGTCCATGAGCTTTATAAATGGGGCATTGTTGTAGAGCATAACGCTTGCCCTGCTGCCGCGCACAAGGGGTCTTGCATTTTCTTCCACCTATGGAGATCAGAGGGAGAGGGGACAGCCGGGTGTACAGCTATGCAAGAGGTTAACCTTAAAGAACTTATAAATTGGTTAGACCCTGAAAAGAGGCCTCTTCTTATTCAACTCCCTAAAGAAGAGTATGTTACGAATGCTCCTGCTTGGGGATTCCCTCCTTTGTCTTATTAACATTGATTAATAAAGTAATTTTTACTATAATTAATATTATATAAAGAATATTAATAACATAAAAAGGCTTAATCATGTTTAATCCGCTTATTTCTTCTATTACAGATCAAGGCGCTAAAGGTAAGGCTATAGAGAAATTCGTTAATCGGGCTAATAATACGAAATTCGGTATTCCAGGGAAAGTCATTTATGGAGATTTAAGACCCCACAATTGCTTTATGAAGGCGTTTATGGCGCTTACTCACTATTTATTTGGTTCTTGGTCAGATACGTTTGCAGCACGCACTCTTCTTGAAAATATGAACCATGTGGCTAATTCTCCCATTTCATTGCCTTCAGATACAATAAAACTGTTCATTAAAAGTGTCGAAGCTGTGCGTAATACCTATAATCCAGAAGGTGTAGAAGGCCCTTTGTGTACTTATTTAGATAATGTTGTTAAAAATCTAGAGGGTAAGATTGCGGAAGAGGCGCCAGTAACTCCTGTATCTGAAGAGCGTACTTACACGGTGATAACTTCTCAGCCTGCAGCTCCTTCTAATAACCTTGAATTTTTCAAATACGAAGAGGAGATTCTTCAATACATAGAAAAAGGTCCACGTCTTGATGATGTTGACTTTTGTTCTTCTCGTTTTAAAGAATTAAAAGATAAAGGGCTAAATCCTTTAGATTTTATGAAATATGTGCTTGAAAATAAAGGAAGCGCTTTTAGCGAAAAGGTTAGAGGCCTTGCGTATAATGGTGGCTTTTTTCAAAAAGCGCGCTTACTTGCCTTTTTAAAGATGGATCTTAGCGCTCCTGTAGACGCTTCCAAACAAGTTAAAGAGCTTCGTGAATTGGCGTTAGGATTAAAAGGTCCCTATATTACAATTCCTAGTGAGGAAAAGGCTATAGAAGCTCTAAATAACATGAGAGATACCTGGACAGATGTTTACAAGCTTTTCTTCCCAAATCCTGACGCTGCAGCTTTAATAACTAAAGACGCTTTAGATACTATTTTAAAAGAAAGATCTCTTCGCTCCCTATCTTCTCAGGCAAAAGATGCTTTAAAAGACATGGATGCTTATGAATTTGCCATCATTGCTTTGCAGCATAGGGATAAGCTTGAAAAGATCTTAAAAGATGAAGAATCTTTAAGTTGCTTAAGAGCCCAATTAAAAATAATGCCTCGTGATGAGACTAAAGCAACGCCTCTTCTTGATCTTGCACTAAGTGGCGATGACCTTATAGAAAAATTCTACGCCCTCGTAAAAAACCCCCACCTCTAGATGCATTCGCGTAACCTTAAGTCTATTTTGGCTTTTATTGACGCAAAGACGCAAAGGCGCAAAGGAAGAGCCGCAAAGGTTAATACAAAGAAGATTTTTAAGAATGCTTTGCAAAAGCATTCTTAAAAATCTTCTTTGTATTAACTGTTGTATTTAAGGGAATCAAAGAAATTGCCATGACATATTACTTCAATAGAGGTTGCATTCCTCTGAATTTCCTTAAAACAATAGTAAAAAGGCTAGGGCCAAAGCCCTAGCCTTTTTACCTTTGCGCTTTCTCTGCGTCTTTGCGTCTTTGCGTCAATAAAAGCCAAAATAGCCTTAGGTTTATGCCCATGCCTCTAGATGAACAAAGAGAGGTTATTTCTCTTTGTTTTGTTTTAAATAATAATTATTGATTATTAATTACTTATTAAATTATAATTAATATAACTTTAAAATTTATTAATAATAACTTAATGAGGGTTTATGTCTGTGATTGAGAATCAAGAGTTTAAGAATGCGATTGTCCTTGGCAAATTCGATCCGGCTAACCAAATTTATACCGACGACTTAAAAACCTCTTTCTCTAAGGGCATTGCAGGGCGTATTTGTGCCTTTTTTTGTGGGATCTTTTGCTCTTTCGATAAGAATAAAATCTTGGCCGGGATTAAAAATAGCTATGAAAGCCTAAATTCTGCGGGAAAATCTGCTTTAGGCAAGACATTTAAAGAAGCTATGGATAAAGCTCTTACTGTATTTTATAAAGATAAGGCCTCTCTTTATCTCTCAAAATTTAAGATTGAGCTTCAAGAGGAAACTTCTTTACCTATTATAGCAACACCTACCGCTCCTGCTGCTCCTGCTGGACCTTCTGAGGAAGAGCTTAGAGCTAAAGAAGTCCAAGATCTTAGAGAATATCAAAATTATAAGGATGAAATAGAAGGCAAAGTGCTTGTTTTACAAGATACATCCGCTCTTAATCCTTCTGATTTTAAAAAACAGTATCCAGATATTCAGAAAATCGAAACCCACTTAGCAAATTCTAAGGTGTTGAAACGTACTGATATAAAGCTTGTAAAGTTTGAAATAGGTGGGGTGTTAACAAAAATTGAAACAGATTTAGCGCGTAGAAAGGCTGAAATAGAAGCTCTTAATGAAAAGCTGATTGTAGGGAAAAATGAGGAGTTACTCATTCAGGTTCTTGCAGGTGTACTAGATGAGGAATATGTTCCTGAAGCACTTATTAAGCAAATTAAAGACAAAAAGATTTTCCCTAAGCAAGGGATTGAACAGATTGGCCTTCATTTAAAAGATATTGAAGATTTGACTTCTGAAATTGTTGAAAAAGAAGAGGCTGTAAAAGCTGCATTAGATTGCGTAAAAGAAGAGAAGTTTAACTGGAAAGGCGTTCTTGAAATTACAAAGAATCAGGAAGATCTTTTAAAAGAGATCACACCTACTAGCTTTATTATTTATGTGTTGTCTAATCAATCGCTTGGAGATCAGTTAAAAAGTATTGTTCTTGGCGACAAAAAACAAGCCCTTTGTTTGTGGAACTTTTTTAAGCAAAATCTTAAGAAAGAAGAGGGAGCAGATTCTTCTTTATTTTTAGGCGCACTTCAAGAGCTCTCTAAGGAAAATAAGGATTTAAATACGTCTAATCCCGAGCAAATAAAAAGAACCTTTGAAGAGATTTTTAAGAAATTTAACACCACTACTTGGGTAAGTTTTTTAAAGCTTCTTTTCACTAAAGAGCGCTCAGATATTGCTCTTATAAAAATTTAAGTTTAAGGACTTTTCTCTTAACATGTAAACAAGTCCGTAAGTGACGGGGGTGCTAAGCGCGCTTAAAGCTAGCTTATAGATGTACATGGCCCCCATAAGTTCAAGTCCTTGAATAAGAGGCATTTTAAATCCTAAAAAAAGCACAATGGAATTTACAATAAGGGTATCGACAAGTTGAGAGACCATTGTGGATCCATTGTTGCGCATCCATAGATGTTTTCCCTTCGTAAGCTCTTTAATTTTTTGAAATAAATACACATCAATCAGCTGTCCGCTCATAAAAGCTAGCATGGAAGCAAAAATAAGAATGCTTGTGACATTAAAAGTGGATGTGTAGGCATTTTGATAATCAGAGACTTTTTCGTAGCCAAAAGCGTTATTAGCCTCTACCCAGTATTCATGAGGGGGTAAAGCGATCATTAGCTGCACAATAAGAAACATCATCAGGCTTAGAAAAAAGCCTAAATACACCATGAAGTTCGCTCTTTTCTTTCCAAAAATTTCTGTGACAACATCGCTTAAAATAAAGGTGATGGGATAGGTAATGATCCCTGTTGTAAGCGCAAGAGAACTAAAAGGGGCCTTAAATATTTTAAGGCCTACAAGGTTCGTGATAATGAGTACCGAGCAAAAGAGGGTGACTAAAATGACGTAGGCTTTTTCGAGTTTGGTCATAAGAAATTTGCTTTATCTGAAAAAATAATGAAAAGGGCGATTTTAGCAGATAAATGAAATTATGCAAGAGGTCTTTTTACCGCAAGAATAACGTAGAGAGATAAAATTTTTCTTTTCCCTCTTTTTCTTCTCTGTGGTTTATCTTAAATGCAAGCCTTTTGGATCCTTCAGTCTTGCATTTAAGATAAACCACAGAGGGAAGAAACCACAGAGGAAGAAAGAGAGAGATTTTATTCCCTCTCTGTAATTGTGCAGCAACGTCCTTTTAGGCAGCCTTTCGGATTCTAGAGATAAGGAGTCCTAGGACTAGAAGGGAGAGGATAGCCATAAACCCGGCTGGGAAGAAGCTGAGTGTTTTGACAAAGCGGAAGGTGAAAAAGGCATCTAGGAGTAAAATAAGAATAAGTGTTCCTTTGTACCCCCAAGCTTTTCCTTTAAAAATAGCTCCTGAGAAAATAGCTAAAAGAATAAAGGAAATACTACTAGCATAAAGAGAGGGCTTACTAAGAGTGATCATGTACCCGGCAAGGCCACCTGATAAAACAACAAGAGCATAGATAAGAACGATCCAGGCGTTAATGGTAAAAGATTTTTTTTGTTTACCTGTATTTTTCATGGGCATTTTTTTAAAATTCCTTAATAGTTTGGGATATTGTATGATAAGGCGGTTTTTGAGAAACCTGCAAGAAAAATATGACAAAAGTTCTGCTAGAAAAAGATCTTCTTGAAGCAGCAACTCTTCTTAGGCAAGGAGAGGTGGTCGCTTTTCCTACAGAGACCGTTTATGGGCTTGGCGCCGCTATTTTTAATGAAAAGGCCGTAGCGAAAATTTTTTCTTTAAAGAAAAGACCTTCAGATAATCCTCTTATTGCCCATATTAGCTCCTTTGATCAGCTCTCTTCTATTGCAAGAGAAATCCCTTTTGCTTTTTACCTTTTAGCTGAGGCTTTTTTTCCAGGGCCCTTAACTATTATTCTTAAAAAGCACCCTCAAGTCCCTTCTATTGTTTCTGCAGGACAAGATACGATTGCCCTTAGAATGCCTTCGCATCCGTTAGCTATTGCTCTTATCTCTCTTGTGGGACAGCCCCTTGTTGCGCCTTCGGCGAATCTGTCTGGAAAACCGAGCGCCACAAGTGTTGCCCATGTTTTAGAAGATTTTGGTGGCAGTTTAGAGGCTCTCCTTGATGGGGGAGAAACTTCTTTGGGTATTGAATCTACTGTGCTAAGTCTTTGCGATAAAGAAAGGCCTCTTCTTTTAAGGCCAGGAAGTATTACCAAAGAGCAAATCGAAGCTGTTTTAGGCTATCCTGTTGAGGTGTTTTCAAAGCATGTCAAGGCGCACGAAAAGGTTATATCTCCTGGCATGAAATATAGGCATTATGCGCCTAAAGCTCCTATTGTGATTATCCATAGTGAAAGTGAGCTTAAAGAGCATTTTATAAAAAGCCCTTTAAAAAAATCTCTTTTGCTCTCATCCCAAAAACAACATTCTTTATGTGAATGGGCTGAGCTTACTTCCCCAAGTTTTTATGCAAGACTCCGTTATGCAGATAAAGGCGGCTTTGAAGAGATTCTTATTCTTTTAGATCCAGAAACCCTTAGTAATGCGGCTTTAATGAATCGCCTTCTAAGAGCTGCGGGTCTTGCCTAAAATACCTTCTATCAGTAATGTGAGTTTATAATTCACAACGGTGCTCTTGCATAATCTTGGCAGAGAAAAATAACAGAGAGGAATAAAATTTCTCTCTTTCTTCCTCTGTGGTTTCTTCCCTCTGTGGTAAAAAAAATACAAGTCTTTGCGTCTTCAAGCGTTAGTCAAAGACAAACCACAGAGGGAAGAAACCACAGAGAGAAGAAAAAGAGGAGAGAGAAAAATTTATCCCTCTCCGTTATTATGCAAGGGCGCCATTTACAACAGGAGAAAAAATGAAGGCTATTGCAATTAACGCTTTTGGAGATTCCTCTCAATTTAAACTTCTTGATTTACCTATGCCTGAGCCTAAAGAAAATGAGGTGCGCCTTCGTATTAAGGCAAGCGGCTTTAATCCCGTGGATTATAAAATACGGGAAGGGCATTACGGCGGAGGGTCTTTTCCTTTAGTTTTAGGATCTGATGCTGCTGGAGTTATTGATAAGGTAGGAAGCGGTGTTAAAGAATACCAGGCAGGAGATGAGGTGTATGCCCTTATTTTTGGGCAAGGCTCTAATGGAGCTTATGCTGAATATGTTTGCATCGATACTTCTTTTATCTCTCACAAACCTAAAAATATTTCCTTTGAAGAGGCAGCCGCGATTCCCTTAGTAGGCATTACAGCTTATAGAGCGGTCTCTTCTTCAGGAGGCATCCCTAAAGGCTTGCCTGTCTTTATTGCGGGAGGAAGCGGGGGAGTAGGAAGCCTCGCAGTTCAAATGGCTAAACATTTTGGAGCCGATGTCTTTACAACCGCAGGAAGTGAGGAAAGTGCCACTTATATTTCTGAATATCTCAATGTAAAGAAAGAAAATATTCTTCTTTATAAAGGTCTTGCTGTAGAAGAGATGAAAAACAAGCTCTTAGAGATGAATAAAGGAGAGCTGTTTGCTTTTGCTATAGATCTTATAGGGGGAGAGATGAAAAAGCTTTGCCTAGAAGTTGCTGGATTCCAAGGTCATGTGACAAGCATTTTACCCGAAGAAAAAGGATTCCCCGTTGATCTTTTAACAAGGGGGGAAAGTATTGCCTTTCAAAAAAGTTTAAGTATCCATTTTATCTTTGTCGGATCTCAATCTTTTTATGGAGATCGCCTTACCTGGAAGGCCTATAAAAAAGAGCTCCTTTACCTGAAAACTCTTTTAGAAGAAGGCTCTTTGCGTATGCCCACCATCCAAGTGGTAGGAGACCTCTCCATCGAAACCGTAAAAAAAGCCCACCAGCTCCTCGAAGAAGGCCACGTGAAAGGCAAACTCATCATGAAAACCTAAAAAAACCCACAGAGGGTTTAAAATTTTCTTTCTCTCTCTTTTTCTTCCTCTGTGGTTTCTTGTCTCTGTGGTTAATTTCTTAGCTAAGTGTTGCTTGCTTAAGTGTTAGCCAAAGATTAACCACAGAGACAAGAAACCACAGAGGAAGAAAGAGAGAGAAAAAATCGCTCTTTGTTTTTCCTCTTAGGTGAGTTGGATGTAGAGTTCGAAGAGGACAAAGGCCATGAGGATGCAGAGGGTGATTTTGCCTCCGGGGATTTGTTCATGGGCAAGGGAGTGCTTTTTGTAGTATCTGCCAGCCCATACCATTAAGATGGGCATAGCTCCAAGAAGGAGTGCCACCCCAATTCCTCCTGCGTAGTTAAGCGCATGGAGAAAGATTTCGGGGTCAATCCAGGTGATGATAAGCGGCAAGATGAAGACAATTGAGTAGGGAAGGATTTTAGTTGCCCGTTTCTTTAGCTTAAAGCCGTCTGATAAAAAGTCCATAAATGCAATAGAAAGCCCGTACATTGAAGTTGTCATGGTGAAAAAGGCAAAGGCCTGACCCACTTTATTAACGGCTGGAATATTTAAAAATTGTCCTAAAGGCTCAACGGCATTTTTCCCTTTTTGTAGGGCGTCTAAAAGGCCATTAGTTCCTTCTAAAGGTAAGATTCCCAAAATGAGGAATTCCCAAATGACATAGATGACAAAAGGAATAGCTGTTCCGCAAATGATTGTGAAACGCACTTTTTTAACATCTCGTTTTAAGTAGCTTAAAAGCGTCGGAATTAAACTTTGGTATCCAAAGGCTGTAAAGACAATAGGAAGAGCAATCCATGCTTTAGACCAGTTCATGTTGGTTAGCAGGGATGTGTTTACGTGGCCTGCAGCAAAAAAGATAAAGAGGAAATAGGTGAGAATAACCCCTGTCATAAGGCCTAAGTTAAGTCTATCTACCCAAAGCGTTCCTAAATAGACGGCAGGAGAAAAAATGGCGATATAGATTAAGGAACCCAGCCAAAGAGGGATTGTTTGCCCACTTATTTGAGAGACAATGCTACCTCCTGCGGCTGTATGGGCAATCATGAGGCAGGTAAAGAGAAAGAGGTACACGACCCAGCAAAAGGCTTGCCCTCCTTTTCCTAAAAGGCGCGTTGCAAGGGTGATGAGGTTGGCCCCATCGGGCATCCATAGGCAGGCTTCAAGGATAAGAAGCCCTGTAGCGAGCATAAACAACCAGCATGCAAGATACACCACAATAGAAGGAAAAAAGCCGCCTTCAGCTGTTGCAACAGGTAGTGCTAGCATGCCTACACCAATGCTTGTTCCTGCAACAAGAAGTGTGCCGCCTAATAAATGTCCCATCCTATGAAAAATATGCATGATAATCCCTTTACGAATAATCTGTTTATTTTATGAATTTTCTCGATGAATATCTAGTAAAATCCTTCATTTGTCAGATGAATAATAAAGGTTCCACAAAAAGGCTTTCCCTCCTTGGTTTCTAAGGGGAAGTAAGCAGATTGTAAAAAAGCGCTTTTAATAAGAGCATTTGTCTGTTCTTGGAAGAAAAGAGGTTCCCATAAGTTCCAAAGAAAGGAAGTGGGTTTTTTT
>Ga0207097_1092_pt1 | contig 11609 bp, 6 predicted proteins | sample Alteio_BWMinHeat_87_FD_153541 | JGI IMG/M metagenome (GOLD analysis project Ga0207097, IMG submission 153541) | Enriched cells from forest soil in Barre Woods Harvard Forest LTER site, Petersham, Massachusetts, United States -... | ecosystem: Environmental > Terrestrial > Soil > Temperate forest >...
TTTTGGCTCCTTATCGGAAAGTAACAAAATTTAATTAGTGATGCTTAAGGGTGGGAGGTTTTTTATCTGTTACGCTCTCTTTTTCAACGACAATTTCTTTAATTGAAGGATTAGAGGGGACCTCGTACATAAGCTCAAGAAGCAGGCTTTCTACAATCATACGCAAGGCTCTAGCTCCTGTACCTGTTTCCTTGGCCTTTTCGCCCATAGCTCTTAGGGATTCCTCTGTAAAGGTAAGGTCAACGTTCTCTTCTTTAAAGAGTTGTTGGTACTGCTTTACAATGGCATTTTTGGGTTGGGTTAGAATTTGGACTAAGTCTTCAATGGTTAGCTCATTGCAGTTGGCAATGCTATTAAAGCGTCCTACAAACTCAGGAATCATACCAAAAGAAATTAAATCTTCTGGTTCCACTTTGGAAAGGAGGTAATTTGTTTCTTGGGCATCAAAGGTTCTTGACTTTGCCGCATCAAATCCAATGGTGCTTTTTCCAAGGCGTTTTGCAACAATTTTATCGAGGTGAACAAAGGCTCCGCCTACGATAAAGAGGATGTTTTGTGTGTTAACCCTAATGTATTCTTGGTTAGGATGCTTTCTTCCCCCTTTAGGAGGGACATTCGCAACTGTTCCTTCTACAATTTTAAGAAGGGCTTGTTGTACACCTTCTCCAGAAACGTCTCTTGTGATAGACACGTTGGAAGTGGTTTTGCGGATTTTATCGATCTCATCTACATAGATGATTCCCATTTCAGCTCTTGCGATGTCGTAGTCGGCAGCTTGCACAAGGCGCAGCACAATGTTTTCAACGTCTTCTCCTACGTAGCCAGCTTCAGTAAGCGTTGTGGCATCGGCAATAGCAAAAGGGACATCGAGAATTTGAGCAAGAGTTCTTGCGATAAGAGTTTTGCCAGAGCCTGTAGGCCCAAGTAAAAGAACGTTAGATTTAGAGTATTCTACCTCGTTTTCTCTTGTTAAAGACCGAATTCTTTTGTAGTGGTTATAAACCGCTACAGCAATGGTTTTTTTAGCATTTTCTTGCCCAATCACATACTCGTCTAATCTTTCGCGTATCTCTTTGGGTTTTAATAGTTTAAGTTCGTGGTGAACCGGCTTTTTCTCAATGATTTCCATGCAGAGGCGCACGCATTTATCGCAAATAAAGGTGTGCGGTCCGGAGATAAGTTTTTCAACAGCTTCTTCTGTTCTTCCGCAGAAGGAGCATAAGGGTTGTTCTTTTTCTTCTTTTTTCATAGATTAAACATGCCCTTTAGTGTGAGAAGCTATTTTGTCGATGAGTCCAAGCGGGCCGTATGCTAGGGCCTGGGAAGGATTCATGAAAAAGTCTCTCTCAGAATCTTCGAGGATTTTTTCAAGGGAATTTCCTGTTGTTTCGGCCATGATTTTGGCGCATATTTTTTTAAGCTCCAAAATTTCTTGCGCTTGAAGCTCGATATCAGCAGAGGTTCCTCCAACGCCCCCAGACGGTTGGTGAATCATGATACGGCTATTAGGCAGAGCAAAACGCTTGCCTTTTGTCCCCGCAGATAAAAGAAGCGCTGCCATAGAGGCTGCTTGCCCAAGACAATAAGTATTAATATCGTAGCCCATAAAGCGCATGGTGTCGTAGATCGCAAGCCCGGCTGTGATATAACCGCCTGGAGAATTTATGTAGATGTTGACATCTTTTTTAGGATCTTCTGCGCGCAAGAAAAGAAGCTGAGCGATGACAGTATTGGCTACTGCATCATTGATTTCTGTTCCTAAGAAGACAATTCTGTCTTTAAGGAGGCGCGAGTAGATGTCCATGGCGCGTTCGCCGCGACCTGTATCTTCGATAACATAAGGTATTTGATACATAGGTAACCTGTGTTTATAGTTCTAGTTAGAAAGTGTCATATTAGATGTTTCGCCGATACAATTCAACAGAAGATGAAGAAAAACCACAGAGAAGCGCTTCTTTTTTTTCTTTCTTCCTCTGCGCTCCTCTTTACGTGCCCGTGTGCGTGCCCGTGCCCGTGCCCGATTTATCTTAACTGAGGTAAGAGGAAAGATACAAACAACATCAATTCGGGCACCGGCACGGGCACGCACACGGGCACGTAAAAAGGGGAGCAGAGAGAGGGGAAAAGAAAGAGGGAAGGGTTTCTTTTCTTTATGAGCAACTTCTTTGTCCCATTAGGGACAGTGGTACGTAGCCAGGGTGTGACGAAGGAACCCCTGGATAAAAATGGATCTAAAAATGCACTCCATCGGAGTGCAGGAATCTTGGACTTAGAAAACAAGATTTTTAGGGTTTTCTTTGCTGTCCTGCACTCCGATGGAGTGCGATTTTGTTGTTCACTTTTTCCAGGGGTTCCTTCGTCACACCCTGGCTACGTACCACTGTCCCTAATGGGACAAAGAGGAAATTTTTCTCTCTCTCTCTCTTTCTTCCTCTGTGGTTTCTTGTCTCTGTGGTTAAAAAAAATGCAAGACTGAAGGTACCAAAAGGCTCGCATTTTTTTAACCACAGAGGGAAGAAACCACAGAGGGGGAAAGAAAGAGAGAGAAAAAAAATATTCCCTCTCTGTTGTATTTTAGCTTACTTGATGATGGCGTGGGAGACGATGTAGTCTTCGGCTTTTTCAAGAAGGATTTTAGAGATGGCTTCAGCTTGTTGCAGCTCGCCTTCTTCCGGTTGGTTGTAGGACTGAGGAAGGAGGAGGGCTTCTAAAGGTGTAGAAGCTGCTTTATGTAAGTCAGCTGTTGTAATCTTTAGACGCGCTTGAGTCACAAGGCCTCTGCAAAGATAGAACATGCGCACAGCTTTTTTAGATTGCTCTGTTAGGGATGTCACTGTTTTTTCTTTTTCTTCTTTAGAAAGCGATTCGAAATGTGCTTTGAATTCTGGATCTTGCATGAGCTGTTGGAGGCGGAAGCGCGCTTCTTTTTCTGTGAGGGAAGCTGGGAGCTCTATGGTGTAATTTTCAAGAAGATAGTCACCTGCTTGTTCGCGCAGTTTTTCTTGGACATGCGCATCTGCTTGTTTGTTAAGAAGCTCTTCTACACGTGTGTTTAGCACTTCGACGCTCTCAACGCCTAATTGTTTAGCAAATTCGTCGGTAAGAGGAGGGACTTCTGCAGATTCAATAGCTAAAAGAGTGAGTCTAACTTTTTTGTCTTGGTAGTCTTTTTTGTCTTCTTCGGCAACATCTTTATCAGGTGTGCTTACGCCTTCAACACTAGCGCCTGTATTTAGGCCTAAAACAAGATCTTTCATCCATTTTGCCATGGATTTGTCTGTGACTTCAAAGCGTGTATGAGAAAATAGGGATGTAGGAGGGGTGTCTTCGATGATATCTACATTAAGAAGAATAAAATCGCCTTCTTGGACAGGGCGGTCTGTGATTTCTTTCCAATGGGCAAAGAAAAGTTGTGTTTGTCTAATGGTTTCTTTTACTTTTTCTTGCGTGACTTCTGGTCTTTTAACAGCTTTAAGTTCGATAGTCTGTGTTGTGATATAAGGAACTTCAGGCTCTGTTTCAAAAGTAAGAGTAAGCGCTGCCCCTTCTTTATAAGAGTGGGAAATCATGTTGAAGATAACGCGTGTTTCTTTTGAAAGAAGAGGGATGCGTGTAATTTTTTCGGCTTCGCCAAAGCTGTAATTGGCAATGAGATCTTGCCATTTTTTATCTACGTGAGAGGCGTAATTTTTTAGGATGAATTCGTCAGGAGCTTTCCCTTTTCTAAAGCCGGGGATGGTCACTTCTTTAGCAACAGCTTTTACAGCGTTTTTGCGCGCAAATTGAACAAGTTTTGGAGTAGCAGTTACATCAAGTTCAACTGTGCAAGCGGGTTTTCTTTTTACCTTAACCGTCACATTTTCATTTGTGAATTCTGTTTTTGTTGCTTCAGTAGATTCTGTAAGTGCTGCTGCTGTTTCTGTTTGATTTTGCTCCACGTGGGGATCTCCTTAAGAAGTCTTGATTGTAAATTAAAGATAGCGGGCGATGAGGCTCGAACTCACGACCCTCACGTTGGCAACGTGATGCTCTACCACTGAGCTACGCCCGCATTAATGAGCACATAATCTACAGTTTCACCCTTTTTTTCAGCAACACTTTTGTGAACTTTTTTAAAAATCCCTAACCTTGTCCTGTTTCAACTTTTTTATATAATGCCTCGGGTTTGTGTGTCTTAACTTAATAAAGAGAAGAATTAACAAGATGTACAGGATAGGGCAGGATATACAGGATGAAGAAAGATAAGGAGAGAAAAAATCTTTCTTTCTTCTCTCTGTGTGCTCTGTGATCTCTGTGGTAAAAAATATGCTAACCTGATTAGATGCAATGTTCTGCGAAAAATTTTACCACAGAGATCACAGAGCACACAGAGAGAAGAAAGATTTTTGCTCTTTCTTCATCCTGTATATCCCATACGCATCAACCTAAGTCCATTTTGGCTTTTATTCAACGCAAAGACGCGGAGGAAGAGAAGTCGCAAAGATAAATACAAAGAAGGTTTTTAAGAATGCAAGAGATCTAAATGAGCTATTTTTATTTTTCTTGCATTCTTAAAAACCTTCTTTGTATTTATATTGTATTTGAAGGGGGATTAAAGAAATATCATACACTATTTTACTTATTAGACATTGCCTCTTCTTTGAATTCCTTTTAAACAACAGGTAAATACAGCTCGATAGAGATGTATTTACCTTTGCGTCTTTTCCCCCCTTTTTCTTCCTTTGCGTTGAATAAAAGCCAAAATGGACTTAGGTTGATGCGTATGCCTGTATATCCTGCCTTATCCTGTCCATCTTGTTAATTCTTCTCTTCTTCTTTCTCTTTGTTTTTCTTCTCTTTTGCTTCTTTTTTTGTTGCATGTGTTTCAAAAAAAGGGTACAAGGATTTTGCATATCTAGAAAAGGTAGCGGTTTCATTATGTTAAATTTTCGTAAGCTTAAGCAAGATTTCCCTTCCGCCATCATTAAAGAAGGGCGGGATCTTTTTGACGATAAAAAAGTGATAAGTGCAAAGCTTATTCATTTAGATAATAAGATCATTCGCATTAGCGGTAAGGTAAGAGGACAATATGAAAATACTTACGAAAGTGAGATTGAAATTGATCGCCTAGAATGTGAAGCAATCGATTCTGATTGCGACTGTCCCTACAATTCTGATTGTCAGCATCTTGCAGCCCTAATTTTTTATCTCGAGAGCAATATCGATAAAATTCTTGTTGCTTATTCAAAAGAAACCGATTTACAAGATCTTGCAGTCGTCACTGAAATTGATAAAGAACATAAAGACGAGCTTCTAGAAAAAATTAAAGTCGCAGAAAGTAAGGTGTTTCAAAAACAAGAAGAGCTTTATCAAAAGCAGCTGCTTCAAGAATATATCACTTCCTCTCATCTTCTTTCTACCTCATCCTTTTTTCGCCCTGAGGAAAAGCATGAGATTGATAAGGCAGAATTTGCGCTTGTATTTGCGCTTCCGGCGCTTGTCGATGGAGAGAATAAAGGTCTTGTAGAAGTGCAGTTTGCGCTACGTCTTCCTTTTCGCTCAAAACCTCTATACATTCCTCATATTAAAGAATTTTTTAGCGCTCTTCGCTATAACGAACAGATTTTCATGGGCGGGCGCAAGTACTGTTTTGCTCTAGAGTCTTTTAGCACAGATCAAAAAGAAATCATTAAAATGTTTATGGATCATTTGCGTTTTCAAGAATCGCCTAATTCTGAAAGGGCTCTTCGCGTAGCGCAGCTTGATGTAGAAGCGTTCGGTGTGATTTTAAATGCAGCTTACGAAAAAGGGATTCAATCTTCTAGTTACTCTTCTCAAGATGAAGAATTGCCTCATCTTTTGGGATTTTATGAAGGGAGTTTAGAGGCGCCTTTAAAGTTTTCTCCTCACCCAGCTATTTTGCGTTTTGCTCTTGAGTACATGAAGCCTCCTGTCTCTAAAATGCTTATTAAACCTATGATTGTTGTAGAGCAGCTTCCTCTCGAAGTCGATGCGGGTAGATTTTTTGAGTGCGCACGCCCAGGCATGCTTTTTAAAGGCGTTTACTACAGATTCCAGCCAGACATTACGAGAATTCATTTGCGCAATTTAAGAGTGATTCGAGAGATGACTATCCCAGAGCCTCTTTTGGGAAGCTTTGTAGAAAATGCGCTTCCGGAGATCTCGCGTTTTGCTGAAGTGACAAACCAGCATGTTATCGAGCAATTTGTTACGCTTCCTTATGTGGGTAAGCTTACCGCTCAGTGTGAGCTTACTTATTTAGATGGCGAGCTTGATGCTGTTTTGCATTTTGATTACGATGGGCACTCGATTCCAGCCGCTTCTTCAAAGCTTAATTACAAAGACGTTTCCTCCTTTGTGCAAGAAGAAGGGGTTTTGGCGCGCAATCTTGTAGAAGAGAGACGGATTTTAGAAGACCTTTTCCAAGATTTTATCTACAGCTCTGAGCAAGGGATGTATAGCGTAAAATCAGAGAAGAAAATTGTGGAATTTATGACAGACATCATCCCGCGCAATCACGGGAAGGTGGAGTTTAATTGTCCTCAAAATCTTTTAGACCAATTTATCTATGATCAGACAACCTTTAAACTCCATTTAAGTGACACAGCGCGCATTGATATGTACGAAATTGAGCTTGTTGTGGATGGGGCCTTAAAAGGGGTAAAAATTGATCATTTATGGGAGTGTGTCGCTTCCAAAAGAGCCTTTATAGAGCTTGAATCAGCCCGCTCTAAAGTTAAAAAGCCAGGTGATAACAAGCTTGGGAAAATTCTTGTTCTTGATTTAGATAGAATTTCCGCTATCGTCCAGGTGTTTGATGAGCTTGGAGTGATTGCTCTTGATGAACATAAATTAGAGCGTCCTTTATGGAGCCTTGCCAATATCGATGCGAGCAATTTCGAGGGGCTTCCTATTGCATTTTCTATGACACCTAGACTCTCTGAAATTAGAAAGCAGATGCTTGGCGAAAAACCTTTTGTATTCTCGCCCGTTCCTAAAGCGATTCAGGCAACCTTGCGCACGTATCAAAAAGAGGGTGTTGAGTGGCTAGAAAGACTGCGCCTGATGTTTTTAAATGGTATTTTAGCAGATGATATGGGTCTTGGTAAAACGCTCCAAGCAATTGTTGCAATCACGCAAAATCAAGAAAAAAATAAAGCGCCCTCTTTGATTGTTTGCCCCACTTCCCTGCTCTATAACTGGAAAGAGGAGTGCGCGAAATTTAATCCTAAATTAAAAGTTCTTGTTGTGGATGGCGTTCCGAGCAATAGAAAGAAAATGATTGATAATGCAGCTGCCTATGATGTGATTATCACTTCTTATACGTTGCTTCAAAAAGATTTAGATAGTTATAAAGAAACCGTCTTTTCTTATTTAGTTTTAGATGAAGCTCAGCATATTAAAAATCGCGGCACACGCAATGCCAAATCGGTAAAAGTTGTGCAGGCTGAATACCGCTTAATTTTATCGGGCACTCCTATAGAAAATTCTCTAGATGAACTTTGGAGTTTGTTTGACTTCCTGATGCCAGGTTTCTTAAGTACATACGATCGCTTTGTAGAAAAATATGTGCGAACAACTGGCACTCAGCTGACAAAAAATCTGGAATACTTACGCAAAAAAATTGCTCCCTTTATTATGCGTAGAATGAAAGCAGATGTGCTTGATGATCTTCCTCCTATTTCAGAAATTGTGTACCACTGCCAATTAAGCGAAGTTCAATTAGAGCTTTATAAATCGTATGCAGAATCAGCGCGCGATGAGCTTGTTAAACTTGTGAAGAAAGAGGGCTTTGATAAAGTCCAGATCCATGTTCTTGCAACGCTTACAAGACTTAAACAAATTTGCTGTCACCCAGCGATCTTTGCCAAGGAAAAAGCTGAGAGCGGAGACTCTTCTAAATACGAAATGCTCCTTGACCTGCTGCAGAATTTAGTGGAAGGCAAACATAAAACAGTCATCTTTAGCCAATATACGCGTATGCTTCAGATTATGAGAAACGATCTTGAGCAAAGAGGTGTTCGTTACCTCTATCTTGATGGCTCTAGTAAAAACCGCTTAGAAGTTGTAAAACAATTTAATGAAGACGAATCTATTGCTGTTTTCTTAGTCTCTTTAAAAGCGGGTGGCACGGGCCTAAATCTTGTGGGTGCAGATACAGTGATTCACTATGACATGTGGTGGAACCCAGCTGTTGAGAACCAAGCAACTGACAGGGTGCACCGTATGGGACAGAAAAAATCGGTCTCTGCTTACAAGTTAATTACCCTTGGAACTATCGAAGAAAAGATCGCTGAAATGCAGAAGAGGAAAAAAGGACTCGTCAAGAAAGTGGTAAGTTGCGATGATGAGGCGATTACGAAGTTGACATGGGAAGAAGTCCTAGAACTATTAAAAACATAAGATGATATGAGCGAACAACCTTCTATAAATCAGACAGTAAAAAAATTCGGCAAAGCCGCAATTGAAAAATGGAGCCAATTTTCAGGCATTTTTTCAAGTGATATCGGCATAGACTTAGGAACAGCTAATACTCTTGTGTATGTGCGCGGCAAAGGCATTGTCCTAGCTGAGCCCTCTGTTGTGGCAGTTGATTCTACAACAGGTGAAGTATTAGCAGTCGGTCATAAAGCCAAAGCCATGCTAGGGAAAACCCCGCGCAAAATCCATGCTGTACGCCCTATGAAAGATGGGGTTATTGCAGATTTTGAAATTGCAGAAGGGATGTTAAAAGCCCTCATTAAAAGAGTGACTCCCACAAGAAGCCTTTTCCGCCCTAAAATTCTTATCGCTGTGCCCTCTGGCATCACAGGGGTTGAGAAAAGAGCTGTAGAAGACTCAGCGCTTCGTGCAGGGGCTCAGGAAGTGATTCTTATTGAAGAGCCAATGGCTGCTGCTATTGGAGTTGATTTACCTGTGCATGAGCCTTCCGCTAACATGATTGTGGATATAGGCGGGGGAACAACAGAAATTGCTATTATTTCTCTTGGAGGCATAGTGGAATCTCGCTCGCTTAGAATTGCGGGGGATGAATTTGATGAGTGCATCGTCAATTACATGAGAAGAAACTACAATTTAATGATTGGTCCAAGAACTGCTGAAGAGATTAAAATTTCTATTGGATCGGCTTACCCTCTTGGCGATAATGAACTTGAAATGGAAGTGAGAGGACGCGACCAAGTGGCTGGACTGCCTGTAACAAAACGGATTAATTCTGTAGAAATCCGCGAGTGCTTAGCAGAGCCTATTCAGCAAATCATTGAGAGTGTCAAGCTTACTCTAGAAAAATGCCCGCCAGAACTCGCCGCCGATTTAGTGGAAAGAGGCATGGTGCTAGCAGGGGGCGGAGCCCTCATTAAAGGCCTTGATAAGGCTTTAATCAAAGAATCCGGCCTTCCTGTGATCATTGCGCCCAATCCTTTGCTTGCTGTGTGCTTAGGAACAGGAAAAGCTCTTGAATACCTCGACAAATTCAAAAAACGCAAAGGCCTTTTGTAACAAAGAGAGAAGAAAGAAGAGAAGAATTAACAGGATGGACAAGGATAAAGCAAGATATACAGGATGAAGAAAGAGAAGAATTTCTTTATCTTTCTTTTCTCTGTGTGCTCTGTGATCTCTGTGGTAAAAAAATTATCGCAGAATATTGCATCCAACAGGTTAGCATATTTTTTACCACAGAGATCACAGAGCACACAGAGAAAAGAAAGATTTTCTCTTTTCCTCTTATTTTTCTTCATCCTGTATATCCTGCTTTATCTTTGTCCATCCTGTTATTCTTCTCTTTGTTTTTAGGCTAGGTTGAGGGGGATGCATGTTGATGCGGAATGGGAAGTTGAATGCTTGGGTGGAAGAGATTGCCGCGCTTTGCACGCCCTCTCGGGTTTATCTTTGTGACGGGAGCGGAGAGGAGTTTGATAGGATTTCTCTTGAGATGGTAGAGAAAGGGACCTTTGTTCCTTTAAATCCTCAAAAACGCCCTGGTAGCTTTTGGTGCCACTCTAGTGTTGATGATGTAGCAAGAGTGGAAGAAGCTACCTTTATTTGCTCAAAACGTAAAGAAGACGCCGGCCCAACTAATAATTGGAAAGATCCCTTAGAAATGAAAGCTCTTCTTGCCTCCCTTTTTAAAGGATGCATGAAAGGAAGAACGCTTTATGTCATTCCCTTCTGTATGGGCCCTTTAGGAGCAGAAGCCTCCAGAATGGGGGTTCAAATCACAGATTCTCCCTACGTTGTCTGTAACATGTCTATCATGACGCGCATGGGCAAAAAAGCGCTTGATCTTTTAGGCGAAAATGATTTTGTCACATGTTTGCATTCTCTAGGAGCTCCTTTAGAAGAAGGAGAAAAAGATGTGATGTGGCCATGCAACCCTCTTAATAAATATATTGTGCATTTCCCCGAAGAAAAATCTATTGCCTCTTTTGGAAGCGGCTATGGAGGCAATGCTCTTTTAGGAAAAAAATCGTTTGCGCTGCGCATAGCGTCTGTTTTGGCAAAAGAAGAGGGATGGCTTGCAGAACATATGCTGATTCTTTCCCTGACCAATCCCGAAGGAGAGAAAAAATACTTTGCAGCAGCTTTCCCAAGCCTTTGCGGAAAAACCAATTTAGCCATGTTAAGCTCTAGCCTCCCTGGTTGGAAAGTAGAGACAGTTGGCGATGATATTGCCTGGATGCGTTTTGGAAAAGACGGCAGGCTTTATGCGATTAATCCAGAAGCTGGTTTTTTTGGTGTAGCCCCTGGAACTTCTTACGCCTCTAATAAGTACATGATGGAAACGATTGCTAAAAATACCATTTTTACAAACGTAGCTCTTACAAAAGACTTTGATGTTTGGTGGGAGGGAATGAGTGAGAAAGCGCCACAGGGTTTGACTAGCTGGCTTGGAGAACCTTATAAGGAAGGAGAGAAGGCTGCTCACCCTAATGCACGATTCACTGTTGCTGCAAATCAATGCCCTATCCTTGATTCTGAAGCGGAGAATCCAGAAGGGGTGCCCATTTCAGGCATTATTTTTGGAGGAAGACGAGGCAATAGAGTGCCTCTTGTTTTTGAGACCTTTAGCTGGCAGCATGGCACTTTTATAGGGGCAAGCGTATCTTCTGAGACAACGGCTGCAGCAAAAGGAGCTGTAGGCAATTTAAGACACGATCCTTTTGCGATGCTCCCTTTTTGTGGCTACAACATGGCAGATTACTTTGCTCATTGGCTAGAGATGGGAAAAGGAAGGGACGCCGCTAAACTCCCCTCTATTTTCCATGTCAATTGGTTTAGGAAGTCTGAAGACGGCAAATTTATTTGGCCGGGCTTTGGAGACAATGTGCGCGTCCTAAAATGGATGTTTGAAAGAATTGATGGAAAGGACAATGCAATCAAAACCCCTCTTGGCTACATCCCTAAGGAAGGAAGCTTAGACATTTCCGGGTTAGCTCTTACCACAGAGCGCTTAAAAGAACTTTTTGCAATAGATAAAGCCGGCTACCTAGAAGAAGTTGCAGAACTAAAAAAATACTTCACCCTATTTGAGAGCAAACTCCCTAAAGGCATAGCAGAAGAACTAGAAGCCCTAGAAGCAAGACTCTCAAAGGAAGAGTAAGGATAACAAA
>Ga0207097_1094_pt1 | contig 11365 bp, 9 predicted proteins | sample Alteio_BWMinHeat_87_FD_153541 | JGI IMG/M metagenome (GOLD analysis project Ga0207097, IMG submission 153541) | Enriched cells from forest soil in Barre Woods Harvard Forest LTER site, Petersham, Massachusetts, United States -... | ecosystem: Environmental > Terrestrial > Soil > Temperate forest >...
GTTTCAAAAACAGTTATTCCTTCTCCAAAGACACACAAGAATTTATCATTGTGGGAAAATCGAACCACGCAAGAATTATCTTCTTGAGCATAAACAGTGCCTGCATGTTTCCAATTACGTTGTTTTTTTGGATTTTCAAAAGTTATTTTTTCGTCCATAGCTTTAGCAGAAGCAAAACATGTTAAAAATCCCAAAAGCAGCAACCCTGATGTATTCACTTTTATTCCCTTATAACGGCGATATTTTGATTTTTTTAATATTAGATTAGATTTTTTTAGATCTGGTCGGGGCAGCCAGACTCGAACTGACAACCCCTCGCTCCCAAAGCGAGTGCGCTACCAATTGCGCCATGCCCCGACATATTTTTACCAATTTTAACAACTATTTTCTTTGTTGCAAGCAATTCTTTAAAAAATGGGGTGAATGGAGGGGATCGAACCCTCGACATCCAGAACCACAACCTGGCGCTCTACCAACTGAGCTACATTCACCATTCATTATTTCAAATCCAATTAAGTATACGGTTTTTTAACTAAAAATCAAAGGATTCAATTTTTAGTTCAAAACTCAATTTTAATTTAGTTAATATATCAATGTACTTAATTATTAGATTTAAAATAAGGGGACAAATGTTAAATCTAAAATTAACAAGAAATATTCTAAGATCTATTCTACCTTTACTTTTAACTTTACCAAGCTGCAGTAGTAAAAGAAGCAAATTTGTCATTAAAAGAGTATCTTATGATCAACTTAAACTAAATGAGTTAAAGGAACAATTTAACTCCTACAATCAACCTAAAACAATAACTGTATGGATACATGGTACAAAATTTTCTAATATTTTTTTCAAAAAAATATATTTACCAAAACTAACTCATGCAATTAATAGTTTCCCAAGTTATAAAATATACACAATAGCCAATATACTTTCTAATTATGACCATTCAGAGTATCAATTTGAATCATTTTATGTTTTTGGGTGGTCAGGATTATTAAGTTGGCAAGAAAGAGAAAGAGCCTGTGAATATTTATATAAATATCTAAAAAATTTAATTCAAGAGTTCAAGAAGAAACATAATTATATACCAAAAATTAATATAATAACGCATAGTCACGGAGGTAATGTTGCATTAAATTTGGCAAAAATTAAAGACACAAATGATAATGAATTAGCCATAGATAAGCTTGTTTTACTAGCCTGTCCCGTACAGAAAAGAACAAAGGATTTGATAAAAGATTCAACAATTTTTAAAAACGTATACTCATTCTATTCAACTCTAGATGCTATGCAAATATTGGATCCTCAAGGTTTTCACAGAATAGATAAGGCTGAAATACAACCCATCAAAAAAAAGGGATCATTCTTTTCAAGACGAAGATTTGATTCATCTGACAACCTAAGACAGGCAAAAATTAAAATAAATGGTAGAGGGATATTACATTCAGAATTTTTAATGAAACAATTCTTAAGCATCTTACCATCTTTAATACATGAAATTGATTCATATAAACAGGCAGATCCAGGCAATAAATCACACAAAGATTACTTATTTTCAGTCAATTTAGAAACGTAACAGGGAAGGACAAGGCCTTCCCTTATTTTTAAAATTTGATTTTATAAAACACCAAGAACCCTTGCCGGCACTTCTGCAGCAGCTTCAACTACGTCACCCGCTGCAACTGCAACATCATCAGCCGCATCTACAACTGTATCAGCAGCTCTTGTCACAGGACCTCTAGGTTCTACATAAACAACTCTTTCTTCAGTTCTTTCAACCACTTCTGGTACTTTTGGCTTCTTTAACACTGGTTCATCAACCGTAAACTCTTCTTCGGGATCATTAAATACAAATTCTTTTTGATCCACCAATACACCTTCCTTAGTTTCATCAAAAACTGTTTCTCTTGCCATTGGCTTTACCGTTTTAACTGGGACAACCTCACCATATACTTGGGCCATAAATCCAAAAATAAATGTTAAAACTAATAATATTTTATTCATATCTTACTCCTTCTCTAGTTTTCTTCTTAAATAATACCCTATTTAATCATACAAAATCAAGATTTTTATTTCTATTTGAAACAACGCGAGATTATTTTGATATTTTCCAGGTATAATAATCTGAATATTTAGGCCTGAAATTACGATGAATTTCAAATTATCAATAACTATTTTTTAAAAATCATTGCTTTAAGAAATTCCAGATTGATATAATAAATTTGATAGTATTTGTTTAACAATACAAAAAAAGGAGTCCTGATATGGTAAAAAGAAAAAAAGCTGTTAAGAAAGCTGCTTCTAGAAAAAAAGCTTCAGCAAGAAAAAAGCAAACCACCATTCAATGGGTTGAAGGTTTATTTGGAATTGTTCCACATAAAAAAGCTAAAGCTAAAAAATCAGCTCGTAGCTCTTCAAAAAGAAAAGTGGCTAGCAAATCTGCAAAATCAAAAAGACACGCAGCTAAAAAATCAGCGTCTAGAAGATCTAGATACTAAACTTAACCTCAAGTACTCAAAGCTATGTTTATAAAGTCATAGGACTTACTGTTTTATGACTTTATATAAATAAATATTTTCAAATATAAAAAAATTGTTGCTTTTGGGTTTAGAAACATGATATTTTAATATTAGAGTAAATTTAATATTAATCTTAAAAAAAAGGAGTTTATCATGAAAAAGAAAGCGACTAAAAAAAAGGTTACAAGTAAAGCTACTAAACCTAAAAGTAAGGTATCCAAGAAAATAACAAAAAAAACCAGTAAAGTAACCAAAAAAAAGGTTATCTCAAAGCCCAAAGCTAAGATTACAAAAAAGACCGCTAAACCTGTTACGTCTACAGTTGGTAAGCCTAAAACTACCCAATTAATACAACAAAAAAGTCCAGCACAAATTAGTAGTCCAAAACCACAAACAGCTGAAAAGTATCAAAGTTTTTACTCGAAATATCAAACATACTCTGATCAGCAAAAACAAAATACTCAAACCCAAACAAATCAATACGGTAACCAGCCTAAACCTGATTTACAGCAAAAACCTCAGACTTCACAAAGTTATACAAATAAACCAGCATTAGGCAGCCAAACATTGGGACAAAGAAATCCCTCATTTTTCAAAGAAGCATTTCAAAAAACTAGCTTAGTTGACCAATCGCAGCAAAAAAACCTACAACAAGGATCTATAAATAAACCGGCCCCGAATTATAACCAAGATTTATCAAAAAAAGGCTTTAATAAGTAGTAGTTTTCATAAAATTATGCAAAAAGAGGGAAAAATGGACCCTCTTTTTGCATAATCCCGCCAAATTTCTAATTTGCGCTTTTTTAATATTTGTGCTAAAATCTCTAATAGAAATTAGATGGTTTTTAAAAAACAATTAGTTGAGCATTATGGAAAAAAATAAATGGATAAAAATATTTGGCGCAAAAGAACATAATCTTAAAAATATTGATGTTCAAATACCCAAAGAAAAACTTACAGTAATAACCGGACCTTCAGGTTCAGGTAAAAGCTCGCTAGCCCTAGATGTACTATTTACAGAAGGCAAAAGACGCTATATAGAATCATTATCTTCTTATGCTCGTCAATTTCTTGGTATATCAAAAAGGCCAGCTGTTGAACAAATAGAAGGATTATGCCCAGCTATTGCTATTGAACAAAAAACAGTAGGCTCCAATCCAAGATCCACAGTTGGCACTGTAACTGAAATTTATGATTACTTAAGGGTCCTATTTGCAAGAATAGGCAAAATACACTGTCCAAAATGTAAATTACTAATAACACAAGAATCACCTGAAAAAGTCAGATCTATTATATGTAAAAATTTCGAAAACAAGTTAATAACTATTGTGGCCCCAGTTGCTTTACAAAAAAAGGGTGAATTTGTTCAACAGATAACAAATTTATTTGATTCTGGATATTATAGATTATTAATCGATGGTATAAACTATAAATTCATGTCCAGAGATGATATTGCAAAATTACAATTAAAGAAAACACAAAAGCATTCAATTGATGTAATCATTGATTCTTTAACCGTTAGTCAAGAAGAAACAACAAGAATACAAGAAGCTATAGAAAAAGCATTTTCACTTGCCAATGGAAACTGTAAAATATTAACGCATAAATCTGAACAACTATTTTCCTCAAATCGTATGTGTATTGAATGTGGATATTCTATTGGTGAAATTGAACCTAGATTATTTTCATTTAATTCACCTATAGGCGCATGTGAACAATGTCATGGATTGGGAGTTTTTCACCAATGGCCATGGAAAGAAGGAGATTCTGAGTTTTGGAAAACCGAGTATCCTGAATATTTCGGACGATATGCACAAGAAAGAAATTGTGATTTATGTGATGGAAAAAGATTAAAACAGAGTGCGTTAGCTATATCAATTAATAAAAAAAATATTTTTGATCTATGTCAGCTTTCTATTAAAGATTTGATCATTTTTTTTGAAAATTTAAAATTAGAAAATGACGAATTATTAATAGCAAACGATCTTCAAAAAGAAATTGTCTCAAGATTAAACTTTTTGTATGATGTAGGACTTGCATACTTATCTTTAAATAGATCAGCAAGAACATTATCAGGCGGAGAAGGACAACGCATAAGATTAGCTACGCAAATAGGATCATCTTTAAGCGGCGTTCTCTATATCCTTGATGAACCAAGTATTGGTCTACATCAACGTGATAATGACAGATTAATAACAACTCTAAAAAAATTAAAAGATTTAGGAAACACCGTCTTAGTTGTCGAACACGATATGGATACAATATCTCAAGCTGATCATTTAATAGATATGGGTCCTGCTGCAGGAATATTAGGAGGAAAAGTAACAGCTGCAGGAACACCTAAACAACTTTCTAATAATAAAAATTCTTTAACAGGTGCTTATTTAAGCGGAAAACGTTCAATAGTTATACCCAAAAATATTCGTAATCCCAAAAATTTCATAACACTAAAAAATGCTTCGAAAAATAATTTAAAAAATATCTCTATAAAATTTCCTCTAGAAGTTTTTTGTGGAATATCGGGAGTTTCCGGATCAGGCAAAAGTACACTCATTTTAGATGAGCTTGTAAATGCTATTCAAACAGAACTAGCAAAACCTAAAATAAATAAAGATTTTTCAAAAACAAAAATTAGCAATTCTGATATTGAGGGCATAGAAAATATTAATGACCTGATCGTAATAGATCAATCTCCAATTGGAAGAACTTCCAGATCTAACCCTGCAACTTATCTTGGAATATTTGATGACATTAGGCATCTTTTTGCATCTTTACCAGAAAGCAATGCCAGAGGTTATAAAGTTGGTCGATTCAGCTTTAACGTTGAAGAAGGTCGTTGCTTTGAATGCAACGGGGAAGGAATAATAAAAGTTTCCATGCATTTTTTGCCTGACGTTATAATTACGTGTAAGACATGTAAAGGAAAAAGATACAATTCAAAAACTCTAGAGATAAAATACAAAGGAAAATCTATTGCAGATGTATTAGAAATGACAGCTCATGAGAGTTTACAATTCTTTGCCTCACATTCAACAATTTTAAAACGTCTACAAATATTATGTGAAGTCGGACTTGATTATTTAGCATTAGGACAACCTTCAACAACACTATCAGGTGGAGAGGCACAAAGAATAAAACTTGTCAAAGAACTTTCAAAACGAGGAAATAAATCACTTTATATTCTTGATGAACCAACTACTGGATTACATAATAGTGATATTGAAAAGTTACTGCAGGTGCTTAATAAATTAGTGGATAAAGGGAATTCTGTAATAGTCATAGAACATAATCTAGATGTCTTAAAAACAGTTGATTATTTAATAGATTTAGGGCCAGAAGGTGGAGATCAAGGTGGTAAAATTATTGCACAAGGAACACCAAAACAAGTCTCTGAATCATTAAAATCACATACAGGAAAATACCTTAAAAATTTTTTTAAACCCTAGAACCAAATATGAAATATTATTTTATATTTTTTATTATCTATTCTAACTACACAGTATTTACATATACTATGCAAAAAGATATTATCGATTGCATTAGAGAAAATAAATTAAAATGTTTGGTTGAATTAATTGAAAATGGTATTGATCCGAATAAAAATCATGGCGAACCCATAAAGCATAAACCTCTAATATTTGCAGCACAGGAAAAAAATATTGAAGCCATAAAACTTCTTTTACAAAACGGCGCAAACATAAATGAACAAGACGATAATGGATTCACAGCTTTAATTATCGCATCTAAAGATGGATCTGTAGATATAGTTCAACTTTTACTTCAACATCAAGTTGATATATCTATAAAAAATAATCATGGATGCGATGCAGTTTTTTGGGCCAATAAAGAAATAGAAAGGCTATTGATTTTAAACAAAATCAGAAAAAAATCTAATGTTTACGATATAATAAAACAAAAACAAATATCTTAATTTTTAATACTATTGACATACAAAAACTTATAGTATTAATTTTAGTTTAATAAAAAAGTTATTTTATTAAACTAAAGGGAGTACATGAGTATAAAAAAATTGTTTTTAATACTGATAATAATATTATCATCAACACGATCCATATTATCATTAGCACTGGCGGGAAGTAATTGTGGATGTGCATCTTCTTCTAATGATGATGGTACAAGCAAAACATTTTTCAGACCAAGATCAACAATAGAAGATGTAAGTTTATTCTTAGCTTTAAATAACTACGCATTTTTCAAAAAATATTACCGTGAAGATGGTCAACCGAATGAACCACAACTCCATATTTCAAAAGGAGTGTTTGCTCAAGGCTCAACAAATTCAAAAAAACTTTCTACATATTTTCTACCACACAATAAAAGATGCGTATCAGTAAGAGAAGATGGAAGTGGAGACTTAGGTTCATTATGGTTCAATGTCGAAGCTCCTGTAGGAGAACTTTATAGCTCAACATTAACATTAAGACCGGAAAGATTTATTCTTGGTGGTTTCGTAGATGTACGATATGATTTTAAATGTACCCCAGGCGCTTGGTTTGATATTAAATTTTCAATATATGAGGCTTGGCATAAATTAAGACCCTTTGAATGTCTTTCAACTTCAACTGTAACAGATACTGTTATAGAAGGCATAGTATGTGGCGCCCCTACTGTCGTAGATTTTTTAAGTACAAGTACAAAAATTACTTATGGTAAAATACCTAAGTGCAAAAAAACATTAACTAATTTTGACGATATAGAAATAAAATTGGGCTACAACGTCTGCGGCAGGCAATGTAATAATGGTGGCAATTTTGACATCTATGCATCGGCAATAATTCCTATTGCTCCACAACCAACAGCTAAATATATGTTTGAACCTTTAATTGGTCGAGGTCATGCAGGATTAGGTGTAGGTTTAAATGGTGGATATGCTTTTGTGAGCAACAATAAAGATACTCTGGCTTTAATGGCAGATTTGTCTTACCAATATTTATTTAGTGCAACAGAAAAACGTTCTCTAGATTTAATTAATGGAGATTGGTCTAGATATTTATTGGTCGTACGTTCGAATGATACCACAGCTCCTTTAGAAGGAATAAACTTTTTCACTAGAGATTTAAAAGTCACACCTGGTAGCGTAGTAAACTTCTGGACAGCTTTACATTGGCAGCGTTGTGATTGGCATGTAGAACTTGGTTATAATCTATGGTACAGACAAAGTGAAAAAATTTGTCTAAAAGATGAATGTAAAAATCTTTCATCTTTAGATCTTGGAATTTATGATCTAGCTGGGGTACAAGCAGGCTCACCAACATCTGCCCATACTGCTACAATAAACCAATCTATAACTACTCCACCTTCAACCGGGCCAGATATTGTCGTCAGTGATTCTCCTAACTTTGTAATTTTAACAGATGCAGATCTAGATCTTAAATCAGCAAGTCATCCTATGGTATTAACTAATAAAGCTTACTTATCTATTGCATATGATTATATATTCTGGGATAGACCATTAACATTTGGATTAACAGGATCTTATGAAGTTTCACATAAAAGAACTGCTCTTAATCAATGGGGAATTGTGGGTACCGCTATTGGCGAATTTTAATATTAAAAATATTGGTTAAAAAAATGTTTATAAAAAAAATAATATTATCTTTAATTTTATTTTCTTCTATTATAACAAAAATCAATTGCCAAGATGGCACCTTAGATACCACTTTTGGACCAAATCAAAATGGTACAGTAATCACTCCTCCAGCAGATTTTTCAGGAGCAACTTTTGAGGCATTTATAAATTCTATTGCTTTACAATCAAATGGAAAAATAATCGCCGGAGGAGCAACTAATGCAAATTCTTTAAGTTTTGCTCTGGCCAGATACAATACCAATGGATTTCTTGATAACTCGTTTGGAACTGCAGGAACAACTACACTCAGTATTGGAACTGCTTCCCTTATAAATTCATTAGCCATTCAATCAGATGACAAAATTGTTGCCGGAGGTCGTGCAACAATTACTGGGATCTCACAATTTGCACTTGCAAGATTTACATCAAACGGTTTTCCTGACTCGTCATTTGGAACAGGAGGAGTGGTAACATTACCAATCAGCGGAGCATCCTTCTCTGCAATAAATTCAATAGCAATACAATCTGATGGCAAAATTGTTGCCGGAGGTCGTGCAATAATAGGAGGAGTGCAACAATTCGCACTTGCAAGATTTACATCAAACGGATCCCTCGATGGATCATTTGGAACTGGAGGAGTGGTCACATTATTAATTGGTACATTCTCTAACATACTTTCAATAGCCATACAACCTGATGGCAAAATTGTTGCCGGGGGTTTTGCAACAATAGCGGGAGTTCAACAATTTGTAGTTTCAAGATTTAATTCTGATGGTTCCCTTGATACTTCTTTTGGCACTGGAGGAAGTGTTACAGTGCCTATTTCTTCATCTTCTTTTATTGATTCTATTGCTATACAGCCTAACGGAAAAATTGTTGCTGGGGGCATTTCTATAGAATCAGGAATTCACACCTTTGCCTTTGCCAGGTTTAATACAAACGGATCTTTAGATAATTCTTTTGGCACAAATGGAATAACCATCATACCAGCATCACTTGGTTCACAAATATCATCTGGGGTCTCTATAGCACTCCAATCTGACGGAAAAATTGTAGCTGTCGGCAGCGGTAATCCAAATGGAATCCTAACCTTTGTATTTACAAGGTTGCAAACAAATGGAACTATCGATACTACATTTGGAAGCAACGGTATAGTTGACGTATTACCACTAACTTTATTCGGAGCAAATCCATTAGATGCATTTTCAAGTCAAGTATTAATTCAGCAAAATGGGAAAATATTGGCCGGTGGTTTTTTTGATGATCCAAGTTTGGAATATTTCGCATTAGTCAGACTAAATGTCACTTTAGGCTGTTTGACAAATCTTACTCAGGCAATAATTGAAAAATATGGAATATAGTTTTATGAAAATAAAAAAAATAATATTTTTTTCAGTTCTATTCTCAACAATAATAACAAAAATATATTGCCAACAAATATCTTTAGATACTTCATTTGGACCAAATCATAATGGTACAGTAATCACACCTCCTGCAAATTTTGGTGGTACAACTTTTGCGGATGCAACTTCTGTAGGATTACAATCAACAGGAAAAATTGTTGCTTCTGGAATAATTGACACTAATAACCTAGCTGTAGTTGCAAGATATACTAAAAATGGCTTGCTTGATACAACATTTGGCACAGGAGGAACAACGCAATTATCTTCTGCTCCAACTGAAATTACTTCTTTAGCTGTCCAAACTGATGATAAAGTTGTAGTTGGATATGGAGGATTCGTATTAGGAGTTGAACAATTTGTAGTTGCAAGACTTCTAGCTAACGGTACACTTGACAGTTCATTTGGATCAGGAGGATTCAGCTCATTAATTATTGGAACCGTCTCATTTATAACATCCGTGAAAATTCAATCCGATGGTAAAATTGTAGCTGGAGGTAGAGCAACAACTGGCGGATCTGCTAGGTTTGCTCTTGCAAGATTTAATACGGATGGCACTGTTGATACATCTTTTGGCAGTCCTAATGGCTTTGTTACATTCCAATTTCCTGGAGCTACTTCATCCCAAATAAATTCTATAGCAATACAATCAGATGGAAAAATTGTAGCAGCAGGAAGAGCAACAATAGGTGGTGTCATACAATTTGCTATTGCAAGATTTAACACAGACGGATCATTGGATACATCTTTTGGCACCGGGGGGGCCGTAACAATTCCTATTTCACCTACTTTTTCTGAAATTTTTTCAGTGGTAATTCAACCGGACAATAAAATAGTAGTTGGCGGAACTGCTAATATAGGCGGAACTGACACATTCGCTTTTGCAAGACTTCTAACAAATGGTTCACTTGACAACAGCTTTGGAACTGGAGGAATAGTTACTCTTCCTTTAAGTTCATTTGGAACAGGAACAACATCTGCAGATCTTGAGTCCATTGCACTTCAGTCAAATGGTAAAATTATAGCAGGTGGATCAGCTGATCCAGGAGGAGTTCTAACTTTTACCCTTGCTAGATTAAACTCAAATGGATCTCTAGACAGTTCATTTGGTATAAATGGTATAATTAATGTATTACCTTTAACATTATTCGGACCTGATCCACTAGATGCAGGTATAAATAGTATATTATTACAACCAGATGGAAAAATAGTAGCTGGTGGTTTTTTTGATTCTACTACATTAACTTATCTCGCGTTAGCAAGATTTGGGCCATCTGGATGCGTTAATAGTATAGCTCAGGCAATCAGTGAAAAATATGGTGTATAGTTTATGAAAAATAAAATTATATTAATACTAAATTTTGTTGTAACAATTCAAAATTATTGCGCAGTTGGAGGCCTTGATACTACCTTCAATCCATCTGGCACAAACACAGGCACACCCGGTACAGTAATCACTGCTCCTTCAGTATTTGGAGCAACAAATCAAGCTCTCGCTTTAGCAATAGCTTTGCAATCAAACGGTAAAATAGTTGCGGGTGGCTTTGCTAATAATTTCCCTAAAAAATTTGCAATATCTGTATATAATACAGATGGGTCTCTTGATACAACCTTCAATGGAACGGGAACAGTACTAAATTCATTTGTTGTTCAATTAAACGGTCTGGCAATACAAAATGATAACAAGATTGTTGGAGTAGGAAGTCCTTCTTCGGTTAATGGCGGATTTGGTATTGCAAGATACAATACTAACGGAACATTGGATACTACCTTCAATGGGACAGGCATGTTAATAACAAATTTTTCATCTTCTTTTGGACCCACATCCAACACAGTAGCAAATGCTGTAGTTATTCAA
>Ga0207097_1097_pt1 | contig 11173 bp, 9 predicted proteins | sample Alteio_BWMinHeat_87_FD_153541 | JGI IMG/M metagenome (GOLD analysis project Ga0207097, IMG submission 153541) | Enriched cells from forest soil in Barre Woods Harvard Forest LTER site, Petersham, Massachusetts, United States -... | ecosystem: Environmental > Terrestrial > Soil > Temperate forest >...
GACTTGCATTTTTTTAAACCACAGAGACAAGAAACCACAGAGGAAGAGAAGAGGGAGAGAGAGAAAAAAAATTAGCCCTCTTTGTTTTTTCTTTTTTTAAGTTGGTGTGTATGCCAATTCTCTTGTGGTTTTTTTCTTTGGTCTTTATAGTGTCTTTATGAATTATTCTTTGTAAAGGTGTTTTATGTCTTCTATTTTTGGTGTTGATCATGCTTGTGTTAGCGATATGTACGTATTTGGTAATAACCTGGTTGTTACAAGTGCCGTTGCAGGGACTCCCCTTGTCTGTTTTGATGCGGATACTCTTGAGCGTAAATGGGAATATAAAGGCGTTGGAACAGGTAGGAGCTACGCTCCTAGGGAAGATATTTCTCAAGTGGGGTGTTTTTCCCCGCCTATTTATTGCACAGCCTCCAAAAAAATAGTGTGTTTAGAAAAAAAAGGGCTATATGGAGATGATGTTTTTCGTTATAGACTTATTACGCACATTATTTCTCTTGAAAATGGTTTTTGTATAGAGAAATCGGGATTAGATGAACCCCCTACATTCAGTGCCATAAATGTTATAGGAGAGCGGATTTTTAGATATTCTCCTGGCTCTATAAACATGATTCAAGAAGTTTCTTTTGAAGGCAAAGTCATACGAGAGATCTCCTTTAATGATCCCTTATCTAATCTATGCCAATTTGAAATTAACTTTTTTAAAGGCTCGTTTGTAGGTCATGCTAATCCTCGCGAGCGAGGAGTGGTCTGTATCTCCAAGTTTGAATTGGATCGCTTTGATACTTATGCAGAGCTTTCAGCTCTAGAGCAAGTAGCTTTTAGGATTTCTGATGTGTTTATCGACCGTCATTACCTTATTTTTTGTGCATATTCTAAAATAAGTCAAGAACCTGTTCAAATATACACAGCTGATTTAAATTCTGGGAAGTCTCTTAAAAAATATGTCATTACCAAGCACTTAGATTTGGGGGCAACAACTGTTCCTATCAATGCTATGGCGCGAAATGCTGATTTTGTGTATTTCACAAAATTCAATAATCTTTTTGCATATGGTTTAGCTGCACAATCAATCCAGATTTTAGATCGTAAAATTCGAATGTCTGGGCTGTACACCCTTTTTACTACAGATCAATTTCTTATTGGAGCAACGGAAGCAGAAAATTCTGTTAATTTTTGGCGTGAGATTAGGATTTGGGGTTTAAAAGATCATCGCTTGCTCCAAACGATAAAAGAAAATCACCTACAACAAGTTCTTTATACAGGGAAAAAACTTATTGGATCACATGGGGAATATCTTAAGGCTTACGATCTTCTTGAAGCAAAGACATAAGAAAAGCATCTAAACGCGAGGGTTGGATCAAAGAGCTTCTTCAAACGCGCAAAGAAAGAGGGACGCTTTATTTTAGAGTTTTTTCTCTCTTTATTTTTTTCCTAATAATGATTGATGCCAATTCTCTTGTGTTTTTTTTTCTTGGTCTTTATGCTTCCTTTATAAATTTATTCTTTGTAAAGGTGTTTTTATGGCTTCTATCTCTTCTTCTATTTTTGGTATTGATCATGCTCGTGTTAGATATATGCGCGTATTCGATAATAATTTGCTTGTTACAAGCGAAACTGACGGAGCTCCCCTGGTTTGTTTTGATGCGGATACTCTTGAGCGTAAATGGGAATATAAAGGTGTTGGAACAGCTAAGAAAGTATATGACCAGCCTATGCCCGACATCCATCCTGAAGCGGGACATTTTTCTTCGCCTGTTTATTGCTTAGGCCACAAAAAAATAGTGTGTTTAGAAAGTAAAGGATTGCATAAAGATTTTTGTGCAGATTATAGACTCATTATGCATGTCATTTCTCTTGAAGATGGTTCTTGCATAGCTAAATCCGGATTAGATGAAGTTCCTAATTTTAGAGCTATACATGTCCTAGGAGAGCGCATTTTTAGATATACTCCTTATAAGTCAAATGCGATTGAAGAAGTTTCTCTTGAAGGCCAGAAAATACGAGAAATCACTTTTAATTATTCAGTTCTTTATGGAATTAATGGTTTTAATGGTCCATTTGTAGGTCATAGCAAACAGTATGAGTCGAGTGAAGGATACCCAGTTATTGGAAAGCTAGACTCGAATCATTTTAATTCTTATACGACACTTACAGAGCTAGAGCAATTAGCTTTTCGGATTTCTGAGGTTTTTATCGATCGGCATTATCTTATCTTGCATATAAGTAGTAAAAAAAATAAAATAACTGCGCAAATAGGGACTGCTGATTTAAACTCTGATAAGTCTTTCGAAAGGCATTTAATTACAGAGGAAGTGGATTTTAGGGAAACAGATCTTTGTCCAATCGGCTCTATGGCACGTAATGCTAATCTTGTGTATTTCACAAAATTAAATACTCTTTTTGCCTATGATTTAAATGCAAAAAAAACCCAGACTTTAGATTATAAAATTCAAAGCACTACGATCCAGACTCTTTTTACTACAGATCAATTTCTTATTGGGGCGACGCCATCAAAAGATTGTGCTAACATTTTTATCAGATCGGAGATTAGAATTTGGAGTTTAAAGGATCATAGCGTGCTCCAAACGATAAGAGAACACTTCCTACAACAAGTTCATTATACAGGAAAAAAGCTTATTGCATTAATCGATTGGAAATCTCTTAAAGCTTACGATCTTCCTGAAGCAGAGCTATAGTTACGCGTATCTAAAGGCATGTAAATCCCTTCGTTTTCATAGTAAAATAATTTTATGCTGTTTTCGTTGTCTAATTGATTTGCGTCTAACATTAAGCTTTTAGGAAGATCTGGAGAATAGCTGCATCTGAATGTAAAATCTGAGCTCTTATTTATCTTTGGAGCACAAAAAATAAGGATGGTTTTTTGCAAAATTTTTGCGGCAGCGCGGCATAGCTCGTCTTGTAACATATTTCTGAATAACACTACATCATCTCCTCCTAGCATGGGGAGGTATGTTGATGGTTGTCCAGCAGCTTTATTTTTTTCGGCAGTTTTTATTCTTTTTAAAATAGAGGAAAGGTCTTCAATTTCTTTTTCTATTTTGGGTGCAACTTCTTCAGCAGCTTTTTGAGCAAGGCTAAATGAGGTGAGCTTTCCGCTACTCAATGCACTGCTAAGACTTAGAAAGAAAGATGATTTAAGCTGAAGGGGTGCAAAAGGAGTTCCCATTGTAATATTTTCTGCTTTAGAAGCTGTATTCCATCCTTCGAAAGGAGGCATAAAGGGTGTGTTGGTTACTAAGGTCGGTGCAAGGGACATAAAAACTCCATTTGGAATTAGAAGAAAAGAATAACAGAGAGGGCTATTTTTTTTCTCTCTCTCTTCTCTCTTCCTCTGTGGTTTCTTGTCTCTGTGGTTTAATCTTTGGCTAAGTCGTTGGACTACTCAGCTTAGCCAAAGATAAACCACAGAGACAAGAAACCACAGAGGAAGAGAAGAGGGGGAGAGAAAAAAATAGCCCTCTTTGTTTTTTCTTTTTAAGTTGATGCGTATGCTAATCCTCTTGTAATTTTCTGCTTTTAACTTTATGCTTTCTTGACAAATTTATTTTTTTTGGAGCTTTTATGTCTTCTGTTTCTAATTCTATTTTTGGTATTGAGAACGCCTATGTTAGATATATGCGCGTATTTGATAATAATTTACTTGTTACAAGCGAAACTGAAGAGGCTCCGATTGTCTGTTTTAATGCAGATACTCTTGAGCGTAAGTGGGAATATAAAGGTGTGGAAACGCCTAAGGAAGAGGATGATGTTCTTGAGTCTGCCACGCATCCTGAAGCAAGGCATTTTTCTTCGCCTGTTTATTGCACTGACTCTAAAAAATTAGTGTGTTTGGAAACCAAAGAATGGCATAGAAGTTATAAGGGACTTATTATGCATGTCATCTCTCTTGAAGATGGTTCTTGTATAGGTAAATCGGTGCTAGATGAATTTCCTAATTGCACCGTTATAAATGTTATAGGAGAGCGCATTTTTAGATATCCTTATCGTTCGAATGTGGTTCAAGAGGTTTCTTTTGATGGAAAAGTGATACAAAACATCTCTTTTAATTATGCAATATGCGATCCGTTTAGCTCTTTTGATAGTCTATTCGTAGGCTATATGAAAAAGCCTAAGTTAGAGCAAGACATTGGTACAAAACTAGAGCCATTGTCATGTAAGATTTTTAATATTTTTATCGATAGGCACTATCTTATTTTTTCCATATATAGTAGACCAAAGAAAACTCTTGAAATAGGCACAGTTGATTTAAATTCAATAAAGCCTCTAGAGAAATACATCGTTGCAAAAGATGTTCAGTTCGATAAAGAAAATTTTCGTATTGATTCAATGGCAAGAAACGGTGATTCTGTATATTTTTCGAAATTAAATAATTTATATCATCTTAGTTTGAAAGAGGAAAGACTTTGCTTTCTTGGTAATAGGATTGAAAAAATCGGCATGCAAACTCTTTTTACTACAGAAGAATTTCTTATTGGGGCCACTTTACCAAGGGATTGTTCTCCTACAACATCTTCGTTTAAGTGGTCAGTGATCATTAAAATATGGAGCCTAGAAGATCATGCTTTGCTTCAAACTATAGAAGAACCTTTGTTGCGACAAATTACGTATGCAGGCAACAAAAAGCTTGTTGGACTAATTGATGGAAAACCACTTAAATTCTACGATCTATACCCAAGCTAACATAAAAAAACCGCTAGGGAAGCCCTAGCGGTTATGCACAATATTTAATGTGAATTAAATATTAGTGGTCTCTACGAGGACGACGCTCTCTATTGAATCCGCCGCCTTCTTCTCCACCCCAGCTACGCTCTCTACGGCCGCCTCTGTCGCCGCCGCCAAAAGTGCGCTCACGTTTTTGCTCAGGTCTTGCATCGTTCACGATTAGTGTACGACCACCGAGTTGTTTGCCGTTCATGCCTTCTACAGCTTTTGCTGCATCATCTGGATTAGCCATTTCAACGAATCCAAAGCCTTTAGATTGGCCTGTGAATTTGTCTGTGATGATACGTACAGATTCGATTTCTCCGAATTGGGAAAAAAGGTCACGGAGTTCGTCTTCTGTAATACTGTAAGGTAAGCTTCCGACATATAGTTTTTTGTTTGCTGCTTCGTTCATTATAATCTCCTGAATTCATAGGTAAGCATTATTGGCTTCCTATTAAAGTTTTGTGTTACAAGGTTCTTTTTTTGCTCATGAAATATATTCCTTAACTTTCTCTTTTTCTTGAAAAAATCCTCTATAAAATAGTTAAAAAACTATTTTGGAGAAGAGTTCGTAAGATTTAAGAGGAATGTTTTGAGAATAGAAACCATGAACGAATAAAAAAAACCTTAAAAATACTGTTGACTTTGACTTTTCTCATCGGCAAATCAAAAAACTTGAAACTGCTCGCTGGATACAAGACTCACTATCAACTACGGGCAAGAGTTTAGCAAAGCATTGCTTTGAAGTCTATAAAAACTGCTTACACATTTAATTTTTTCTTAAGGATTTGTTGTAAGATGCTTATATGCAGCATGTTGAGTCTTTTTCTTCCGCGTATCTAGGAATGTGCAGGGGGCTCCAGAGGGGTTGATGCGTGTACTCTCTAAAAAGATGCATTAATTTTTTTGTGTTCTCTCCCACAACCCCTTTTCCTATGACAAATTCATCTATTTGGATAACAGGCATGACTTCTTTATTGCTAGAGGTTAGAAACGCTTCATCCAAAGAAGCAATTTCTTCGTAGGAAATAGTGCGCATTTCTACTTTGAAGTGGTCTTTTGCAAGTGCGCGCACAACTTCTCTTGTAATTCCAATTAAAAGTTCATCAGATTCTGGTGTAATTAATACTCCATTTTTAAAGGCAAAGAAGTTGCTTGTTGTGGCCTCTAAAATTTCATTTTTTTTATTTAAATAAAGCGCTTCTGTGGCATTTGTTGAAAGCCCTTTTTTTAAAGCCATAATCGCTGGGATATACTGAAGCGTTTTGCTTTGAGGAATAGCTCTTGAAAGAGTTGTCGTAATTGTTTTGACCCCATTTTTATAATGCTCTTCGGAAAAAGGTTTTAATGGATAGGTAAAGATCATAAGACTAGGGAGTTCTTTAGGCATGAGCTGATCGGGGCTAAGTCCTCCTGTGACAATCATTTTAACACTAGATTCTTCAAAGCCATTTTTTTCTAAAAGGGTTTCGATAATAGAGGCGATTTCTTCAATTTCTAAGGGGAGGTTAAGCCCTATTTCTTGGGCAGAATAGCGAAGGCGCTCTAGATGATTTTGTAAATGGAAAGGACGTTTATTATAAGTGCGTAAATAATCAAAGACTCCGTAGCCCCGTATAAGACCTAAATCGAGCACAGAGATTTTTGCTGCATTTTCCTCTACATAAGATCCGTTGATATAAAACATCTCTTGCCCCCTACTTTCTTTGTTTTATACCAAATAATGATAAAATTACGCTTGCACTATTTGCTAAAACAGATTATTGACAAGTGAAATATCCACATTTTTTAAGGGAGAATGTTATGGCTTTGAAGGATACGATGAATAAAATGAAGGCGCTACTTGAAGAAGTTTTAAGCGATTTGGAAAAATCGGAAAGAGGCAATAAGGCAGCAGCTCAAAGAACACGTACCGGCACCATTAAACTTGCCAAGCTTTCTAAGGTGTATCGTCAAGAGTCGCTTGCTTCAGAGAAAAAGGGAAGTTCCTCCAAAAAAAGCGTAGCAAAAACAAAACCAAGAGTTGTTAAATCAGCTCCTCTGCCCAAAAGGCCCAAGCTGCATGTAGCGCCGCCTCCAGTTACACCCATGAGACGCGCCACAGCAAAAATTCCCTCAAGACGCAGATAGTGAGGATAAAAATCTTTCTTTCTTCTCTCTGCGTGCTCTGTGATCTCTGTGGTAAAAATTATTGCAGAACATTGCAGCCAATAGCTTAGCATTTTTACCACAGAGATCACAGAGCACACAGAGAGAAGAAAGAAGTTTTTGCTCTCAACAGTGTTCTTGATTTAAGAGGGGGGCTTAAGGTATTCTGTTTGGCATGAGAAAACCTTTTAAAGAACAAGATGTTTCCTTGCAGATCACGCGTCTAAATACAGATGGTAGGGGTGTGGGCTTTTTCCAAAAAGAGGGGGTGCCTCATCTTTCTAAAGCAGAGGTGCTAGGCGCTCTTCCGGGCGAAGAGGTGATTGCCACATTGGGAGCTAAAAAACGCTCTTTATACCAAGCTAAAATTAAAACGCTTATTACAGCCTCTCCTGATAGAGTGATTCCTAAGTGTCCGCATGTTCCTCTCTGTGGAGGCTGCAGTCTGCAGCATTTAGCTTACGCTTCTCAAATAAAGCGGAAGCAAGAATATATTGAAGGGCTCTTCTCTTCTTTTAATGCCCTTTTACACCCCATTATCCCTTGCGCCGCTCCTTTTGCTTACCGCAATAAAATGGAATTTTCTTTTTCACAAAATAAGGAAGGGGAAAAGTTTTTAGGCCTTATTCTTGCCGGGTCTAAAGGGCGCGTATTTAATGTGAAGGAGTGCTATTTGCCCTCTTCTTGGTTTGCTAAAACTTTAGATGATGTGCGCCTTTGGTGGGAAAAAAGTGGGCTCCAAGCGTATTACATGCATAGAGACGAGGGGAGCTTGCGCACTCTTATATTGCGCGAGGGGAAAAGAACCGGGGATAAAATGGTGATGCTCACCGTTTCGGGAAATCCTGCCTTTGCCCTTTCTCATGAACAGGTTAAACAGTTTGTAGAAGTAGTAAGAGAGAGTGTGCCCTCCGAAAACTTAAGCATTTTCTTGCGCATTCAGCAGGCAATTAAGGGAAGCCCTACGCAGTTTTATGAAATGCACCTTTTTGGCCCGGATCATATTAAAGAGGAGCTTCATTTAAACGTTTTTTCTAAAGCTTTAAAATTGACCTTTAAAATTAGCCCCACTTCTTTTTTTCAGCCTAACACGTTTCAGGCGGAGATTCTTTATTCAAGAGCTTTAGAGATGCTTGGGCTTGAGAATATCGAGACGATTTTTGATCTTTATTGCGGCACTGCTACTTTGGGAATGGCGGCCTCCTCTTTTGTTAAAAAAGTGATTGGCATTGAGCTAAACCCTCATGCTGTTTTTGATGCAGAAGCTAATAAAGAACTAAACCAAATAGAAAACGTAGAGATTTTGCAAGGGGATGTAGGCAAAGTTTTAAAAGACCTTCAAATAAAGCCTGAGGCTGTGATTGTTGATCCTCCAAGGTCTGGCTTAGATGCTTTAGCTCTTTCCCATTTGATTGCATTAAACCCTAAGAAAATCCTCTACATTTCTTGTAATCCGGCCACCCAGGTAGAAAATATTAAGGTGTTAATAGAGGCTGGCTACTGCCTTAAGGAATTACAACCTGTAGATCAGTTTCCTCACACGCAACATATAGAAAATATTGCAGTGTTAACATTTACTTGATTTCAACGGGCTACCTTGGCATCCTTAGGCGCAATTGCTTTAACCTAAACTAAGGATTTATGCATGAAAACACGTTTTAGCGCACTATGCGCAATGCTTTTAACCAGCACGGCTTTGTTTGCTGACGAAGCAGCGGCTCCGAAGGATCAAAACTTTATGCAAACCTTTATCATGATTGGTATTGCTCTTGTATTTTTCTACTTTATCCTTTGGCGGCCAGAACAAAAAAGACGCAAAGCGATGGAACAGCAAAGAAGCGCTCTTAAAAAAGGAGACCGCGTAACTGCTATGGGAATCGTTGGAACAATTGCGAAAATCGAAGAAAACACAGTGATTTTACGTATGTATGACGGCTCTAAAATTGAATTTTTAAAAGCTTCGATTACAGATGTTCAACCAGGAAGTGCAGAAGATATCAAAAAAGCTGAGAAAGAAGACTCTAAAAGAGTTGATTTCCCAGACAATTCTGATAAGTAATTTTTCTTTAAAGGGATAGACCTTTTCAAGGTCTATCCCTTTTTTCTTAGCCTTCAGCTGCTACAAGTTCTTGAGTTTCTCTATCAAATGCGTCGATCTCTTCTTTAGACAAAGTGATTTCCTCGTCATCTTCAGAATTTGGATAAGAAGATAGATTAAGTTCTGAACGGGGCGTTGAGGGTTCAGATGTTGTAGCACTTGCTCTTGGTGAAGAACTGCTTTCTGCATCTGAGCTATCGTAAGCTGTATAAGAAGCTACTTGCTGTTGGAGCCCCTTATTTTCTCTTATTAAATCTGTAATTCCATTGTTGTCGTATGCCTTTTTGGCTTGGCTCATGACTTCAAGTTCATTCTGCGTTTCAGCAAGTTCTCGTTGAAGTCTGTTAAATTCAGTAGTTTTTTTAGTTTCTAGTCTTGTTATGTTTCTTTTATGCTCGTTTGTTAATTCTTCCATGCTCTCGTTATGTCTCTTTTGCTCTTCTTCGCTTTGAGCAAGCTGCTCTTTTAATTGAATGTTTTGCTGCGCAAGTAAGGCATGTTTTGCCTCAAGAGCTTTTAGTTCACTCGATTCTTTTGGGTTGATCCCGCGTGTTTGTATTATATGGGTTAGATTTTTTATTTTAGTTTCTAGTTTTGATTTGTTCTCATTAAGTTTTGTTATTTCAAGCTTGAGCTTTTCTTTTTCTATAGTATGTTCGTTACGGATGGTTTCAACTTTTCCGCGGAGATCCGTAAGTAATTGTTTGCAGTCAATGAGAGTATTATAGGTTCTTTTAAATGGTAAATGGAATTGGCTTTTTATACTTTCAATATAGGCGTCAAGCTCTTTTTGAACTTTTGCTAAATCATATGTGCTTCCTTCTATTTCAATTATTTTGTTTTCAATAGCTTGTTTTTTTGAGCTATTTTCATTTTCTATAAGGGATAGCTGGCTTTTTAAATGGGCGATTTCAGCTTGGAGTTGTTCATTTTTTGCTTTTAAATCATGGCTAATTGTTACTGCTTGCTCAGCTGTTTTTAAAGCATCGGCGGCTGTGTTTTGATTGTTTTTTAACAATGCAATTTGTTTTCTAAGCACATCATTGTTTGATGACCAAGAAGCAATAGTGTCGTATGCTTTTTTGGCTGCATTTTCAGATGATCTTATAAGGTCATTATGCTTTTGCTGAAGTTCGTTAAATCTTTTTTGTAATAGAGCAGCGTCTTTAAGCTCACCTTCTTTTGCAGTGATCTCTTTTTGTAGCTCTGCTAACTGAGTTGTTTTTTCTGATGAGAGTTGATCAAAAGATGTTTGGAGCTTACTTAACTTCGCTTGCAGGTTATTGCTGTTTTCTTGAGCTTTTTGGGCGTCAAGGTGTAAATTTTGATTTTCTATATCTAATGCAGTAGCTCTGTTCTCTAACGTAGCTTGTGTAACTTCATGCTCCTTGCTCAGTAAGGCTTGCGCTGCTTGATCTGCTAGGCTCGCTTGTGAGAGCTGAGTTAGTTGCCCTTGCGCGGTTTTAAGCTGAGCTTCTAGCGCTTGGATTTTTTTGTCTTGGTCTGCTTGGTTTACAAGGAGAATGTCTTGCTTTTCAATGAGTTCTTGATTTTTTGCTTCGAGATCGCTTGTCTTTGTTTGGCTAACTTCTAGTTCGACTTCTTTAGCTTTTAGGGATTGTTCAAGTGTTTGCGAAGCCTCTGCTAAGTCCTTTTTGTCTTGCTCAGCTTTTTTTAGCTTTTCTGTTGCTGTATTTAGCTCGCTAGTTAACTTTAGATTATCAGCTGTTAGAGACTTTATTTCCTCAGCAGTTTTTGTAGCAGCAAGATTATGGCTCGCTATAGCTTCCTTTGCTTGTTCTAGTGTTGCAGTTTGTGCTTTATGCTGAGCATTCAATGTCTTTAGTTCTGATGTAAGCGACTTAATGCTTTCTTGCATTTTTTGGATTTCTAGATTTCTGGCTTTAATAGTGCCGGCTTGTGTAGTACTTTCTTTTGTTAGGATGTCAATCTGCTCTTTTTGTGTTTCTCCTAGCCAGTTTAAGTCTTCGATACTTCCTTTAAGCTTTTGTATTTCAGTATTAAGGGTGTTTATTGTTTCTGTGTTACTTGCTTTTTCTTGTTCGGAAGCTGTTTGTAAAGCGTTGAATTTGGACTCTTTTTCCGTTAACAAATTAGTTAATTCGTCTACTTTATCGTCTAGTTTTTTCTTTTCGTCATTAGCGGTATCTAGGTTTGTTTGAGTTTCATTTAGGAGTA
>Ga0207097_1098_pt1 | contig 10939 bp, 9 predicted proteins | sample Alteio_BWMinHeat_87_FD_153541 | JGI IMG/M metagenome (GOLD analysis project Ga0207097, IMG submission 153541) | Enriched cells from forest soil in Barre Woods Harvard Forest LTER site, Petersham, Massachusetts, United States -... | ecosystem: Environmental > Terrestrial > Soil > Temperate forest >...
TACTATCGCTTTCGATTAAATGCATATTAGTCATGCCGGCGATGGCCAGTGCCATCCCAGGAAGGCCAGCACCAGAGCCAAAATCAACGATTGTTTTGCTTGAATCATCGATCAAAGAAAGTAATTGCAGCGAGTCGAGAAAATGCCTTTGCCAAATATCAGGAATAGTATCGGGGCCAATCAGATTGATTTTCGATTGCCATTTGAGAAGTGTGTCATGATAAAGACAAAGCCTATCAACCGTTTCATGTGAAACAGTGAGGTAACGATTTAGTAATGTAAAAATCTTGTCACGCACACGCTTTGGATTTTTGTTGCGTTGTTTTTTTGATATGGGCCATAAGAGCGATAACCGCCGCCGGCGTTATCCCCTGAATACGGCTGGCCGCGCCAATGGTGTGAGGACGGAGATGTTTAAGCTTGCTCTTAATCTCGGTTGAAAGCGATGGCAAATGGTCGTAATCGAACGTCTCCGGGATAGCCATTTGCTCTTCTTTTTTAAAGCTCACTATATCCTGTTCCTGCCTTTCCAGATAAACGGCATAGCCGGCTTCTATCTCCAATTGCTCGGCGATATCGGATGGTATCGCCATTAATTCCGGCCAAATATCAGACAGGCGCCGTATGTCGGTCGAAGCGTGGCTCAAAAGATCAAAGGCGGAACGGCGAACGCCATCCTGATTGATGGATAGGTTATAACATTTAGCTTCGTTGGGGGTGATGGTCAGGTGCTGTAACGTTTCACGTGAAATACGCAATGCCGATTCTTTATTCTCAAACGCCTTTTGCCGATCGTTTCCTATACAACCTATAGCTATCCCCTTTCCTGTTAAGCGCAGATCGGCATTATCGGCACGCAAACTCAACCGATATTCAGAGCGCGAGGTGAACATACGGTAAGGCTCATTGGCTCCCATGGTGATAAGATCATCGATCATGACGCCGATATAACCATCAGCGCGATCTATAATAAATGGCTTATTTCCTGCCGCCGCCAAGGCGGCATTAATGCCGGCGACAATCCCCTGCCCTCCCGCTTCCTCATAACCCGTGGTGCCATTGATTTGCCCGGCGAAATAGAGTCCCCTCACCTTCTTCGTCTCTAATGTCGGTTTCAATTCGCGCGGGTCAACATAATCATATTCGATGGCGTAGCCGGGACGAATAACCCGCGCCTGTTCCAAACCAGGAATGGTTTTGAGCAAAGCACACTGGACTTCTTCCGGCAGCGAGGTCGAAATGCCATTGGGGTAAACGGTATCGTCGTCCAACCCTTCCGGCTCCAGGAATATTTGATGATGCTGGCGCTGGGAAAAACGCACCACCTTATCCTCAATCGACGGGCAATAGCGCGGTCCGGTGCTTTCGATCTGGCCGGAATACATCGGTGCGCGGTGAATGTTTTCCCGAATGATGGCATGCGTTTGCGGCTGGGTATGGGTAATGTAACAGGAGATTTGCGGCACCCGTACCTGATCGGTAAGGTAGGAAAATGGCTGTGGTGGCCGATCTCCGGCTTGCTCTTCCAGCCCGTTCCAATCGATAGTTTTCCCGTCCAGCCGCGGCGGCGTTCCCGTTTTTAGCCGCCCTACTCTAAAATCCAGGCGTTTCAGTGTTTGCGATAGCCCTATCGAAGGTTGCTCCCCTACCCTGCCCGCCGCTATTTTTTTCTCGCCGATATGCATCAGCCCATTTAAAAACGTACCCGTCGTCAGCACCACTTTGCCGGACGTAATGACCTTGCCGGATTGCGTAATAATTCCACCCGTTTCATCGCCGCTTACGATCAGGTCTTCCACCGAATCTTCTATAATAAACAGATTACTATAATCCTCTAAGATGGATTGCATGGCTTGCCGGTAAAGCTTGCGATCGGCTTGGGCACGTGGGCCTCGAACAGCCGGGCCTTTGCTGGCATTCAAGATACGGTAATGAATGCCGGCGCGGTCGATGACCCGGCCCATCACCCCGTCAAGCGCATCGATTTCCTTGACCAGCGTACCCTTGGCAATGCCGCCGATGGCCGGGTTGCACGACATCTCGCCGATGGTCGTTTTTTTCTGGGTAACCAGCGCCGTGCGCGCGCCGACGCGTGCCGCTGCCGCCGCTGCTTCGCATCCGGCATGCCCGCCGCCAATGACGATAACATCGAAGTTGAACATTAAAACCCCGCATTAAAACCAAAACCCCGCGACAAGCGCAGGGATAATCATTTGCCTATACAAAAACTCCTGAAGATGACGTCTAATACATCATCCACTTGAATTTTGCCAGTTATTTTACCCACAGCCTGTGTCGCCTGGCGCAATTCCTCGCATTTCAGCTCCAGCGGCAATGGCGCAAGTGATTTATTGAGGTATTTCAGCGCATCAAGCAATAAAGCCCGGTGGCGGGCGCGGGTAATAAGCGGCGCCGATTCTCCGGAAAAAAAGCCGATAACACGCTCCTCCAGCGCCGCCAGCAGGCGGTCCATCCCCTCCCCGGTTTTGACCGAGATAAAAAGTATATTATCCTGTGAGGCGCAAAGCGACTGCGCAGGATATTGACCATCGGGATGGCTATCCGGTGCCGCCGTTTCATGGCCCGCAGGATTGGAGGCTATAAGATCGCTTTTCGTGACAATGGTCAGCGTCTGCGCATCACACAAGGCCAGGCTGGCGCTATCCCTATGCGGCCACCCTGCCCCGTCGAACAGCACCAGTTTGATGTCAGCCGATTGCGCCCGTGCCAAGGCCCGCCGTATCCCTTCCACCTCGATATCCTCATCGCTGTCGCGCAGGCCCGCCGTATCGACCATAATCACAGGGAAACCGTGTATATCCAAATGGATTTCGATAGCGTCACGCGTCGTTCCCGCCTTGTGCGATACGATCGCCACCTCGCGCCGTGCCACCAGATTGAGCAGGCTAGACTTTCCGGCATTGGGCGCGCCGAGAATCACGACGCTGATGCCGTCGCGCAGCCGCTCGCCGCGCTGCCGATCCTGCAACGCCGCCTGGATATCCACCTGCAGCGCCTCGATATCCTTATCCAATGCGGCAAGGACGCTTTCGGGAATCTCCTCATCGGGAAAATCGATATAGGCTTCCAGATGCGCCAACGCACCGATAATACCAGAACGCAGCCGCTCGTAAAAACCACTTAAGTTCCCTTGCATCTGGCGCAGGGCTTGCGATTTCTGGCGGCTGGTCTCCGCCTCGATCAGATCGGCCAGTCCTTCGGCTTCGATCAGGTCCATTTTGCCCTGGATAAAGGCGCGGCGGGTGAATTCCCCCGGCTCGGCAGAGCGCAGGCCTTCAATGGCGCTTACGCCCGCCAGCATCTCGCTAATGACGGCCAGGCTGCCATGCATATGGCATTCGACCACATCCTCGCCGGTAAAGCTTCTGGGCGCCGGGAAATAAAGCGCCAAGCCTTTATCGATGACTTCTTGCGTCTGCGGATGACGGAAGGTGACGACATAGGCATGGCGCGGCGTAACTGCCTGCAAGCTGCTTAACGACTTCAATGCCGCCAATGCCCGCGGCCCCGACAGGCGCAGCACGGCCACCCCCGATTTACCGGGCGGGGTAGCGAGAGCATAAATGGTTTCGGCACTGGACATTGATAATATGGGCGCTAAAGTTGCGGACTCCTAACATACTAGCCTAAAGGAAGCAATATGGCCAAAGCGGTCAGGATACACCAAACCGGCGGGCCGGAGGTGCTCAGCGTCGAAACTATCGACGTGCCGCAGCCGGGCGCCCATGAAATATTGATCCGCCAGCGCGCCATCGGCATTAATTATATCGATATTTATCACCGTACGGGGCTTTACAAGCTGCTGGGCTATCCCATCGGGTTGGGACTGGAAGCCGCAGGTACCGTTGAGCAGCTGGGCGCGCAAGTGACCCATTTCAAAGCCGGCGATCGCGTCGCTTATTGCGGCGGGCCGGTCGGAGCCTACGGCGAATACCGCGCCATTGCCGCCAAGCATGTGGTGAAGCTTCCTGAGAGCATTTCCTTTGAGCAAGCCGCCGCCGTGATGGTGAAAGGATTGACGGCGCATTATCTGCTCTACAAGACCTTTGCCGTCCAGCGCGGCGACAGGGTGCTGATCCATGCGGCCGCCGGCGGGGTAGGGCTGATGGCGTGCCAGATGGCTAAACATCTGGGCGCTACCGTCATTGGCACCGTCGGAAACGCCGAAAAAGCGGCGCTGGCCAAAGAAAATAGCTGCGATTTTCCCATTCTCTACACGCGCGAGAATGTGGTGGAGAAGGTGAGGGAATATAGCGAAGGGAAGGGGGTCGATGTCGTCTATGACTCGGTGGGCAAGACGACGTTCATGGATTCGCTCGATTGCCTGAAAAAATTCGGCATGATGGTCAGCTTCGGCCAGTCCTCGGGCGCTATCCCGCCGCTTGATATCTCTATCTTGTCGCAGAAAGGCTCACTCTACCTGACGCGCCCGACGCTGATGACCTATATCGAGGAATACGAGGCCTATGCCGCCGCCGCAAGGGAATTATTCGACTTGATCGAACGGCAGGTCATCCATATACGCATCGGTGGGCTTTATCACCTCGACGAGGTCAGGCAGGCGCATATCGATCTTGAGTCGCGGAAAACCATGGGAGCGCTGGTGCTGACGGTTTAAGCTTTACTCCCGTTCTAATTACTCGCAATGAAAGCAGCTTATGATTATTTTTGAATCTCTAAATCCAACCGATCCTAAAGCCATCAAAATCTTTAAGCACATACATGAAACCGTATTGATCCCTGCCTTTGTCGGAACCAAATTAACCTTCAATTATGAAAAAATGGAAGATTTATTTCTCCATAAGCACGGACATAATCGGTATGGCCTTGATTGCCAACTTCATGTGCTTGTTGCAAAGGATGAACAAGGTCAAATTTGCGGTGCGGCGCATTGGCTAAGCTTTACCGACCCTGCTTGTGCTTTTCATCTCTACACTTCCGTACCAACGGCTTATCGAAATCGAGACATTGCATCGCAAATCAGCAATGCATTGTATAAGGATGTTGCTGCATACTTCGGTAAAGAAGTGCCAACTTATGGAGAAATTCGAAAAGAAGCCATACGTAAAAAACCTGATCTTTTACGACAATTATCTTTTCATCAATTGGGGATGGATTACCGCTTCATGAATAGTGATTATCTAAATGAAAATTGGATCATCTGCGTACATGGAGCAGATAAAATAATAAAATCCGATTTTATCAAAGCCCAGCAACGACAAATTGAATTTTATGAGGGGCACCCACTTTCGAAAGGTGAAATATTTGCCAATCCCTCCTTGCGATTACTGCATGAATCATTAGCTAAAATACCGGGAGAATATGTGGTGGCAAAACCTTATTTGCATGAAATACAAAAGAATTTTCTGTCCTCCGAAACAATAAAGATGATGGCTTATGCTGCCACTCCTGAAGAGTTCGAACTGATAAAAAGTGGCAATACACGGACAAAGCCCAAACTCCTCATTGATCCAGCTACAAAGGATATTTGGCGGTTGGTACCGGATAATCCGGCTGATACCGGGTATAAGAAAGGTTATTATGTTAAAATGGAATCCGAATCCTGTATTGTAGATTGTTATGAATTGTCAGGAGAGAAATTGGCAAACTACGGTAAAAAGGAATTACCTCCTTTGCCTGCCGGATACACTATTCGCTCCTTTAAACTACAAGAGGATAACAGGAAATATCTCAAAGATAATGAAATATCTCAACGCCAACTCTACGAATTACTTACGGCTATCGGAGTTCATTCTTGCTGGTGGCCTATTGAAGACCCTGCCTATGGTGCTTATGAATATTTTGCCAAACAGAAAATTAACATATTATTTGATGGGCAAAAGCCCGTAGGCATTACAATGTGGGACGAATCGAAACTACAAACCGATAAATCCGTACTTGGTTCATTTCTGGGGCGTTTGCCTGACGAAAAATATCGTGGACTTGGCGCATATCTTTTCGATTGGGGTATCAAGCATATCGTTGACAAGGGGGCTCAACAGCGTTTGCTGGTGACCTCACCACAGGACGTATTACATAGCAATAATACGACAACTAATGCTCCGCCTGTTAAAAATATGTATGAAAAGCGCGGTTTTGCTCCTATTGGAACACAGACTTGTCATCGTCGTACGTTCCAACCGGGTGCGCATTTATTGAGTGGTCTACCAGATCATTTAAGCAAACATAATGTACCGCTCGAATATTTTATTCATCCTTCGTCAAGCGAAAGGCTCGGACGTTATAGTCATGAAACACTCAAACGTCGGCTAGAAACCGCCTTTGTATCAAGGCAATAGGTCAGAGTTAACCATTACCACTCCTATTTCCCAACAACCCCAGCAACCTCTCCACATAGCCTTTCAGCTCAAAATGATCTTCTTTGATGATGCAGGCGTAGGCAGTAAATTCTTTAAATTTTGCTTCGATGTGTACGCCGTAATCCAATGTGGTTTTGGGCATATTCGCCAGATCGCGGTATTCGCGCACTAACTCATTATTATACTTAAACCCATCGACCACTTTCTTGCATTTATTGTAACAAACGACAATGGCCTCGCGCAAGGCCGCGTCCTTGATGCGGCCGATCATGGCGGCGTTGGCGTTATAGATGGTGAAATAATCCTGGGTGAGGGGATAGTAGAATTCCAGCGGCTGGCCGTCCGGCAATTGCTCGATTTTTTCGCCGACGCGGCGCATATGGAAGCCCCATAAGGCATTGAGCTCGACGCCCAGCGCATCGAGCAGGTTCTGCACCTCTTTTTCCTCGCGCTTCAGCTCTTTTTCATTCTGATCGCGGATGGCTTTGTCGGTGGCTTTTAGCGTATAATAGCCGGTGATGCCGCCGCCGACCACGGCGCCAAAAAAAGCAACGAGCGCATCGGAGACTTCCATAATATTACTCCTTTGTTCATATCCTGTGAGCGCCAAATTTCTATATCTTGGCGCTGCACAGGATTTATACTTCCTTCATAAACGCCGCTTCTATCAGCGCACGCGTATACTCATGCTGCGGCTGGGCAAAGATAGCGGCCGTATCGCCCTGTTCCACGATTGTCCCGCCGCGCATGACGATGATGCGATGAGCGATAGCCTTGACCACGCGCAAATCATGGCTGATGAACATATAGCTCAAGCCGTGCTTGCTTTGAAGTTTTTTTAAGAGCTCGATAATCTGCACCTGCACGGAAAGATCAAGCGCCGAGGTCGGCTCGTCGAGCACGACGAAGCGGGGCTTGAGTACCATGGCGCGGGCAATGCTGATGCGCTGGCGCTGGCCGCCGGAAAATTCATGGGGGTAGCGCTCCTTCATCTCGGGCGACAGGCCGACGTCACTGAGAATGCCGTCAATAGCGCCAATACGTTCGTTTTCACTGCTATGCGCTTGATGAACCAGCAGGCCTTCCTCAATGATCTGGCGAATCGTCATGCGCGGATTCAAGCTGGAATAGGGGTCCTGGAACACGACCTGTATTTGCTGGCGAAGCGGGCGCATGGCCTTGCTTTGCAAGCGGGCGATATCGCGGCCTAAAAAGACGATCTTACCTTCGCTCTTGATCAGGCGCAAAAGCGCAAAGCCCAGCGTCGTCTTGCCCGATCCCGATTCGCCGACCACGCCTAACGTCGACATTTCCGCTATCGTAATTGTCAAGCCATCGACCGCCTTGATATAATCCACCGTTCGCTGCAACAGGCCTTTTTTGATTGGGAAATAAACCTTTAGCTCCTCGCACTGCATCAACGGCTTAGCATCGGCAGGAGCGGGCAGGGGAGCGCCCTTGGGTTCGGAGGCGAGTAAATGCTGCGTATAAGGGTGCGACGGATGGGCGAAAATATCCTTTACCGCGCCTTGCTCAACAATCTCCCCTTTGGACATCACCGCCACACGGTCGGCCAGGCGGCGCACAATGGTCAGGTCATGGGTAATGAACAGGATGGCCATAGGCATGGATTGCTGCAGTTCTTTCAACAGTTTCAATAGGTGCAGCTGAATCGTGACATCGACCGCCGTCGTCGGCTCATCGGCAATGAGCAAATCCGGCTTGTTAGCAATGGCCATCGCGATCATGACGCGCTGGCGCTCGCCGCCGGAGAGCTGATGCGGATAGGCGTCAAGACGGTTTTTGAGGTGGGAGAGGCCGACTTGGTCCAATCCCCGCCGTATGGCGGGGCCCGGTCCAGACCCCGCGACAAGCGCGGGGATAGCTTCCCCAATCTGCCTGCCGATCGTATGCAGCGGGTTAAGTGCCGTCATCGGCTCCTGGAAAATCATGCCGATGCGCTTGCCGCGAATCTGCCTGAGCACACTCTCTCTGGCTCCGACCATTTCCTGCCCATCGAATCGTATGCTGCCGCTGACATTAGCGCTTCCCGGCTGCAAGCCAAGGCAGGAGAGGGCGGTCAAGGATTTCCCCGATCCCGACTCACCGACCAGCGCCAGCATCTCGCCTTTCTCGATAGCAAAGGAGATGTTTTTGACGGCGGCGAACTCTCCATAAGCATTTGAGAAACTTAAAGCAAATTTTTCAACGGCCAACAAAGGCATAACAATTATAACCAGAGTTTAATATTTTAATGCTACGCTCAACGTCATGAAGCGGAAAGATTTTATTCTATATCAGGTTTCCGGCCTGGTATCATCATGGCGGTACAGCCGTTTGACACCCTTAAGCAACGGGCGCGCATGCTCCAGTTGCCATAAATCATATTTCATCTGGTTATTCAGCCAGCTTTGCGGGGTATTGTTGAAGGCTTTGCCGATGCGCCTGGCCATGTCCGGCGTTACCGGCGCGTTGCCGTTGACGATCGCCGACAGGGTTTTCCGGCTCACGCCAAGCGCCGCCGCCGTCTTGGTGACGGTGAGCTTAAGCGGCTTCAGGTATAGTTCTTTCAGCACCTTGCCCGGGTGCGGCGGGTTATGCATTTTCATGGCTTTTCCTCTTAATGATAATTGACCAGATTGACATCGTATGCATTCGTACCTTCCATGCGGAAAATAACGCGCCAATTGCCGCTGACCTTGAGCGACCAGAAGCCCTTGAGATCGCCTTTGAGCGGGTGCAGTCCCGATCCCGGGAATTGCGTATCTTCCGGCGTCTCGGCATCGTCTAAACGCTCCAGTATGAAACGCAGCCGCTCCACATGTTTGGCCTGAATGCCTGCCCAGCTGCCGGTCTCAAAAAATTTCTGCAATCCCTTATGGCGGAAACCTTCAATCATGGTAAAATGTAACGTAATAGGTTACAAAAATCAAGCGGCCTTTTTTTGCACATTGGCCTTCCTCGGATCATAGGCATCCCTTACGCCTTCCGAGATAAAGATAATCAGCACCAGCATGGCAGCAATGACCATAAAGCCGGTAAAACCGAGCCACGGCGCTTGCGGGTTGCTTTTGCCCTGAAGCAATAATTCGCCCAAAGACGCCGAGCCGGGCGGCAGGCCGAAGCCCAGGAAATCGAGCGTGGTTAGCGCCGTCACGCCGCCGCTCATGACAAAGGGAATATAGGTCATAGCCGCCACCATGGCGTTAGGCAGCACGTGGCGAATCATGATGCGAAATTCACCGACGCCCAGGGCGCGCGCCGCCTTGACATAATCGAAATTGCGGGCGCGCAGGCATTCGGCGCGTACGACATGGGTGAGCGACATCCAGGTAAAGAGCAGCAAAATACCCAGTAGCCACCAGAAATTAGGCGTGACGATGCTGGCCAAAATAATAAGTAAAAATAGTTCCGGCAGGCCCGACCAGATTTCGATAAAACGCTGAAACAGCAGGTCGGTCAACCCGCCCGAATAGCCCTGCACCGCCCCGGCGATAATGCCGATGATGGAGCTGAAAAAGGTCAGCGCCAGGCCGAACAAGACCGAAATGCGAAAGCCGTAAATCAGCCGTGCCAATACATCGCGTCCCTGGTCGTCGGTACCCAGCCAGTTATCGCGCGTCGGCGGGGAGGGGGCGGGGATGTTCAAATCGTAATTGATGGTGGTGCCGCCGTAACGGATGGGCGGCCAGACCATCCAGCCCTGTGCCTTGATGCGCTGCTGGATGAACGGGTCGCGGTAGGCCGTTTCGGTGTCAAAATCGCCGCCAAAGGTTTTTTCGCTATAGACGCTAAAGACCGGGAAATAGAGATGCCCCTGGTAAGACAAGAGAATCGGCTTGTCGTTGGCGATGAATTCGGCAAAGAGACTCAGGATGAAGAAAAAGAGAAAAATCCATAACGATACGAAGCCGCGCCGGTTGGCGGCAAAGCGCTGCAGGCGACGGCGAGTAAGCGGGGTCATAGCTTATACCGCTCCATCCAGGCAAGGCTGCGGGCCAGCACGTCATCCCACGAGCGCACCAGCGCATGGCTGCCGGTGGGGTAGACCACCAGTTCCGACGCATGGCCGAGGCGCTTGAGTTCCTCATGTAAGCGGATCGAGTCGTTGACATGCACATCCTTGTCGGCATCGCCATGCAAAAGCAGGAGCGGCACGGTGATTTTCTCCGGCCAGAGCACGGCGGAACGCTCGGCCAGGGTGTGCTGCGGCTGTTCGTGATAATGCGGCACCAGCGGCTTGATGACGTTTTCCAGTATCTTGGGATAATGCACCAGCTCCCTTGCATCGGCGATACCGGCGATGGAAATAGCGGCATTGACGGGCGCGCCGTGCTTGATGGCAAGCGCCGTCATCATGCCGCCGCGCGAATGGCCCATCATGAAGGCGTTTTTCCTGTCAAAGGCGGGATGCTCGCGGGCGACGGCCAGCAGGTTCACGACATCATCGACATCACGCCCGCCGAATTCCTCGCGCCCTTCGCTGCCAGCATTGCCGCGATAGTTGGAGGCGAATACGAGATAGCCGGCGCGGGCCAGCGGCACCAGCGTGCGCATGACGGTATAGAGCGTCAGCTTGCCATACTCCCGGCTGCCGC
>Ga0207097_1100_pt1 | contig 10800 bp, 7 predicted proteins | sample Alteio_BWMinHeat_87_FD_153541 | JGI IMG/M metagenome (GOLD analysis project Ga0207097, IMG submission 153541) | Enriched cells from forest soil in Barre Woods Harvard Forest LTER site, Petersham, Massachusetts, United States -... | ecosystem: Environmental > Terrestrial > Soil > Temperate forest >...
TGTGGCCCTAAAGCCGAAAAAATTAGCCGTGATATGACTATTGAAGAAATTTTCACAAGCTTTCCCCATAAAAGCCAAAAGCTTGCTCAGGAAGTGACAAACACAGGCCTTCATTGCGTAGGGTGTGGCGCAGCTACTTGGGAAACACTGGAAGCCGGCATGCTTAGCCACGGCTTTGATGATGCGGCTATTGACGGCCTTGTAGAAAGACTAAACGCTATTCTTGCAGAAGTGATGGATTTAGAAACTATTTCCATGACCAAGCGCGCTGTAGAAAAATACCAGCAAATTCTTGCCGAAGAAGGCAAAGAGAGCTGGGCGCTTCGCTTTGGAGATAAAGCAGGTGGCTGCAGCGGCTTTGAATACATCCTTGATTATTCTGAAAAAGCAAAAGCTGATGATGAGATCTTTACCTCTCACGGTCTTGAGATCCATGTAAACACAAACATGGTGAGCCGTCTTCTTGGCTCTGAAATCGACTACGTCGATGGGCTAAATGGTTCAGGCTTTAAAATCTCTAACCCTAATGCTAAAGGCTCTTGCGGCTGCGGCAAATCCCAAAACTACTAAGCATAACAGAGAGGGAATAAAATCTCTCTCTCCCCTCTCTCCCTCTTCCTCTGTGGTTTCTTGTCTCTGTGGTTTATCTTTTGCTAAGTCGTTTGAGTACTCAGCTTAGCAAAAGATAAACCACAGAGACAAGAAACCACAGAGGAAGAGGGAGAGAGAAGGGGAAAATTTCATCCTCTCTGTTATTCTTCTTTCTTCATTTGTGGATGGCGCGCTTATGAACATCGAGGGAGGCTTCCTTAAGGGCTTCTGCAAGCGTTGGGTGGGCCTGGCAGCTTGAGCCTAGCTCTTCTGCTGTCATTTTACTCAGGATGGCTAAAGAGGCTGCTGAGATGAGCTCTGAGGCATGCGGGCCTATGATGTGAATGCCTAGAATCTTATCGGTTGTGCTATCGGCAATGATCTTCACGAAGCCATCGTCTTCATTCGTACATTTAGCTCTTGAGTTAGCCTTAAAAGGGAAGGTCCCTACTTTTACACTAAGGCCCATCTCTTTGGTTTCTTTTTCTGTTAAGCCAACGCCTGCAATTTCTGGAAAGGTATACACCACATTCGGGATAGTCATATAATTAAGCGTCGGGCTTTTCCCTGCAATGATCTCAGCCACAAGCGTTCCTTCCTCCGAAGCTTTATGCGCAAGCATAGGGCCATCTACAATATCTCCAATGGCATAGATATTAGGTAGTGATGTGCGAAAGCTTCCATTAATAGGAATAAATCCTCTTGGGTCAGGAACAATCCCCACCTTTTCGAGTCCTAGGCCTTTAGTAGAGGGGCGTCTTCCAATAGAGACAAGTACGGCATCTGCGGTAAGCTCCATTTCTCCTACACTAAGAGTAACTTTATCTCCTTGAATAGAGCCGCCCGTGACTTTGGAAGAGAGATAAAACTTCATTCCTTGCTTCGTAAAAATGGTTTCGGCTGCTTTAGAGAGGCTTTCATCTAAAGAAGGGCACACTCTATCTAAAAACTCGACAAATGTTACAGAAGAGCCTAGGCGATTATAAACAGAGCCAAGCTCAACGCCAATCACACCCGCGCCCACAACAATGAGTTTTTCAGGGACCTTATCAAGAGCAAGCGCTCCTGTTGAAGAGAGGATCTTTTTTTCATCAAAGGGTAAAAAAGGCAAAGGGATAGGCTCTGAGCCTGTTGCTAAGATAATATTTTTGGCTTTAATCTCTTTTTCACCCACTTTAAGCGTGGTAGCGTTTACAAAGCTTGCCTCTCCTATAATACTTGTAATTTTGTTTTTCTTGAAAAGACCGCTAATTCCTAAATTGAAGCCTGCAACAACTTTTTGTTTTCTTTGCATCATGGCAGAAAAATCAAATCCTGGTTTTTGAAAATCCAAGCCAAGCTCTTTTCCATGATTCATAAGATTAGAATAAAGCTCTGAGGCGTGCAAAAGGGTCTTTGAAGGAATGCACCCCACATTAAGGCATGTGCCTCCAAGATCTTTATTCTTATCAATGCAAGCAACTTTAAATCCAAGCTGCGCAGCTCTTATAGCTGCTACATAACCGCCTGGCCCTGCTCCTATAATTACGACATCATATTCTTCTTCCATTACAGATCCAAAAGAAGACGCGCGGGGTCTTCGAGGTTTTGTTTTAAATGCACAAGAAAAAGCACAGCGTCTTTTCCATCAATTAAGCGGTGATCGTAGCTTAAAGCGACAAACATCATGGGGCGAATCACAATCTCATCTTTTACAACAACAGCTCTTTTAGTGATCGCATGCATACCTAAAATGGCGCTTTGAGGAGGATTTAAAATGGGGGTTGAAAGAAGCGATCCGTAAGTGCCACCATTCGTAATGGTAAAGCTGCCACCCTTTAAATCCTCAATGCCTATCTTGCCGCTTTTGGCTTTGAGCGCAAAATCTTGAATGCTTTTTTCTACGCCGCCATAACTTAACGCATCACATCCTTTAATGACTGGAACAAAAAGCCCTTTATCAGTGCCTACTGCAACGCCTATATCATACGTATTAAAGGTAACAATTTCATCCCCCTCAATAAAACTATTCACCTGAGGGTACGCCTTTAAGGCGGCCACAGAGGCCTTTACAAAAAACGACATAAAGCCAAGCTTCACATCATAGCGCTTCATAAAATTATCTTTTTCTTTAGCGCGTATTTCCATTACAGCGCTCATATCAATCTCATTAAATGTGGTAAGCATCGCCGTTGTATTTTTAACTTCTACAAGCTTAGAGGCAATGACTTTCCGAAGGGAACTCATTCTCTTGCGCGATACATCGGACTCTTTAGAAAGAGGTGCTTTAGGCGGAGTTTCTGCTTCTTGAAGCTCCTTTACAAATTCAGGCGCCATTTTTCTAGAAGAGCCTTCGTCCTTCATTGGAAGGGGCAGAGGTTTTAGCTCTTTCGCTTTTTTCTCTTTAGGAGGAGGTGGTGGTAAAGACGCTGCCTCCCCTTTCCCTTCTGTATCAATTGTTCCTATAACCTGCCCAATTTTTACGACATCATTAACAGAAACGCTCCAGCTAATGACACCTTTTTCAGGAGCGTAGAGCACTTGATTCACTTTATCTGTTTCAAGCTCAATAATTTCTGCATCTTTTTCTACAAAGCTCTTTGCAGGCTTTAAGATATTGCTAATGGTCGCCTCTACAATAGATTCTCCGACACTCGGAACTTTTATTTCGATTTTCATCATCCACCTTCAAATGCAGCTTTTATAATGTCATCGCTCTGTTTTTTATGGAGCGTGTGCGACCCTGTAGCAGGAGAGGCGCTTCTTGATCTTCCTGCATATTGCAATTTAATATTTTGCTCAAGGCTTGTCTCTAGTAAAGGCTTAATATATTCCCAGGCGCCCATGTTTTGATGTTCCTCTTGGACCCAAAAACACGAAGTAAATCCTTTATACTTACTAAGGAGCTCTTCTACTTTTTTCTTATCAAAAGGATAGAGCTGCTCAATGCGCAAGATCGCGATATCAGAAGCCTTTCTTTTTTCTCTTTCTTGGAATAGTTCGTAATACATCTTTCCCGTTACGATAAAAAGCTTTTTAGGGTGGGATGGATTTAAAGGATCATCGAGAACAGTTTCAAAGCTCTTATCCGTAAAATCGTTTAGAGAGCTTTTGCAAAGAGGGGCGCGTAAAAAAGCTTTGGGCGTAAAAACTACAAGAGGCTTTTTGATAGGATTTAAAACTTGTCTTCGCAAAAGATGAAAAAGTTGGGCCGGAGTTGTAGGATTGACAACGCGCATATTGTAATCGCCGCAAGACTGCAAAAATCTCTCCATTCTTGCAGAGGAATGCTCAGGGCCTTGACCTTCATAACCATGAGGCAGAAGAAGCGTTAGAGCCGATGTGTGCCCCCATTTTTGCTCGCAAGAAGAGATATACTGATCAACCACAATTTGGGCGCCATTAAAAAAATCTCCAAACTGAGCTTCCCAAATCACAAGAGCATCTTTTCTCACAAGGCTATAGCCAAAATCAAAGCCAAGGACTGCATATTCTGATAGAGGAGAATTAAAGATACTGCATTTGCCTTTAGCCCCTTCAATATGAGAGAGAGGAAAATATCTCTGATCATTTACCTGATCAACCCACATAGCATGGCGATGAGAAAAGGTTCCCCTCCTTGAGTCTTGCCCAGAGAGTCTTATATCTTTTCCCTCGAAGGCAAGAGATGCATACGCCAGCATCTCCCCCATCCCCCAATCGATATTATCTTGACTCATCATCTCCATGCGCTCTTTTAAAAGGCGCTCAATTTTAGGATGCAGCTTAAACTCTTTAGGAGCCTTGCAAATAGATTCTGCTAACTTAAGGATTTTTTCTTTAGAAACAGCTGTAGGAATTAAATTAAAGAGGGTCTCTTTTTGAAAAGGCACTACAGGGGGTAATACCGCTTTGCTTTTTACACTTTCTAAAGCCTTATCTAAATCTTCTTTAAACTCTTTTTCTACTTGTTTAGAGCCCTCTTCATCTAATACAGCCTCATCCATTAACTGCCTCCGATAAAGGGATAAAATGGAGGGTTTTTCTCTAATCGCCTTATATTCTATAGGCTGCGTAAATGCCGGCTCATCCCCTTCGTTATGCCCATATTTTCTATAGCAGGTTAAATCGATAAACACATCGCATGCAAACTGCGCTCTAATTTGAGCAGCTATTACAGCCACTCTTATGCACGATTCAGGATCTTCAGCATCGACATGAAAAACAGGAGACCCAAAACTTTTTGCGATATCTGTACAATACCTTGTAGATCTTGAGTCTTTAGGAAGGGTTGTAAACCCAATCTGGTTATTGACTACAATATGGATAGTGCCGCCTGTCGAGTATCCCTTAAGACCTCTTAGCTGCATGGTTTCATAGACAACGCCTTGTCCGGCTATGGCTGCATCTCCGTGAATAAGAATAGGAATGACTTCTTTAGGGTCTAGCGTTTCTTGTTTAGCGCGCGCAATTCCTTCTACAACAGGATCTACAGACTCTAGATGGCTTGGGTTTGCAGAAAGGGTGACCTCCATTTCTTTTCCTAAAGAGGTTTTCACACTACCTGAAAACCCTTTATGATATTTCACATCGCCTGTTCCTTCAAAAATTTCAGAAGAGACAAAATCTTCAAACTCGTGGAAAATATAGGCATACGATTTGTTTAAAATATTGGCTAAAACATTTAAGCGCCCTCTATGCGCCATTCCTATAACAACCTCTTTAGTCCCTAAAGAGGCCCCTGTTTCCAAAATTTGCCTGAGGATAGGGATGAGCGTCTCTCCCCCTTCTAAGGAAAAGCGTTTTTGCCCCACATATTTTGTATGTAAAAACGATTCAAAGACCTCCGCTTTTAAAAGATTGTGGAGTACCTTAAGCTTGTCTTCTTTGGTTAAATCTAAAGGGAAATTAGGCTCAATGCTCTTTTGGATAAAGGCTTCTAATAAAGGGTTTCCAAGGCCCATGTATTCGATCCCTATTTTTGAGCAGTAGGTCTTTTTTAATGCTTCTATCATCTCTTTTAAAGGAGCTTTTGGAACTTTTAAAAATCCAGCTGTAGGAAACGGTTTATCTAACTCTTCTTTTTTAAAACCCAAATTTTCAAGCTTTAGCTCTTCAATCTCTTCTTTAGCTTCTTTATGCAAAGGATTAAAAGAAGCTAAACGGTGACCAAAAATTCGATAGGCTTCTATTAAATGAAAAATGCGCAAATCATCGCTTGGAGCTGCAGGCGCACTCTTTGCAAAGTCAAGCCCTTCAAAAAAGTATTGCCAAGAAGAATCGATGCTTGATGGATCTTTTAAATACAGCGCATACATCTCTTCAATCAAAGGGAGATTTGCCAAGCTCGCGTAAGAAAATTTCTGATTACCCATGCCTTACCATTATAAAATATGCCTTATCCAATCTTTCTTCTCTCTGTGTGCTCTGTGATCTCTGTGGTAAAAAATATGCTAAGCTATTGGATGCAATGTTCTTCAATAATTTTTTACCACAGAGATCACAGAGCACACAGAGAGAAGAAAGAAAATTGAGTAGTCTCTATTAAATCTGTCTCAAATAGTTTTATTACAGCTTTTAGCTTATTTAAGCAAAAAATTTCGGAGGGAGGGTTGAAAACCTTAGAAGATAATAAGAGAAAAGCCTATACTGCGCGCAATTTTGTATTGCAAAATAAAAATAAGGTTTAGTAAACATACCGAAACAGTGGAACACCCGAGTCAAAAGGTATTAGGGAATGAACATCAAAAGCGAAAGACTAAAAAAACTAGAAACGGAACTTCAAGATTTAGAACAATGGCTAAAGCTTGGACTAGTTCCTAAAAAAGATTTAGAAAAACACAAAGAAGAGATGCGCCTTCTTCAGGACAAAATCCATGAAGAAAGAGAGCGCCTCCGCTTCTTAAAAGAAAGCGGCGAAATGGAAGAATTTGCGCCTCCTAAGCGCCCTCCCCATGCAAGACCTGCCTTCCAAGAAGCTGCAAGCCTTCCTGATATCGATATTGGAGAAGAAGGGATGACAGATGCCGGCCTTGATATGGAAACCGATTCTTACGAGCTTGAATCTTCTTCCGGAGAAGATAGCGACGATGAAGAAGGCGGCGAAGAAGGAGCCGAAGAAGAGGAAGAAGAAGAGGAAGAAGACCCCTTTAGCGATAGAAACCGCTGGAGAAGAGGTATTTTAGAAGATCCCGATGTCTCTGAGTGGTAAAAAAGAGCTTAGCCTTTACTTTCACATCCCCTTTTGCACAAAAAAGTGTCCTTACTGCCACTTTTATGTTGTTCCAGACAAACAAGAGTTTAAAGACAAACTTCTAAAAGCCTTGAAAACCGAATGGGAAAGATGGGCTTTAGAATTAAGCGGCAAAAACATTGTCTCCATCTATTTTGGAGGAGGCACTCCCCTGCTGTTTGGCCCAAAGGCCATAGAAACAATCTTGAGCTGGATAAGCCCTAGCGCTTCTGCTGAAATCACTTTAGAAGCCAACCCTGAGAATGTCACAAAAGAGCTTATGCAAGCTTTCAAACATACTGGCATTAATAGAGTAAGCCTTGGCGTACAATCTCTTGATGACTCCTCTTTAGCTATTCTAGGCAGGACCCACGCATCGAAAACGGCCAAAAATGCCATTTTACACACCTATGAAGCAGGCATTGAAAACATCTCGATTGATCTGATGTATGATTTGCCGCATCAAACAGTTGATATGTTTGAAAAAACCCTATCGCAAGTAAAAACGCTTCCCATAACGCATCTTTCTTTATATAATTTAACTATTGAGCCGCATACCGTCTTTTTTAAGCACAAAGATAGTCTTAAAAAACACCTCCCCTCAGAAGAACATAGTTTAAAAATGTTAGAATGCGCTGTGTCTTATTTAGAAGAAGCGGGACTTAAACGTTATGAAATCTCTGCTTTTGCAAAAGAGGGCTATGAGTCTATTCATAACACAGGCTACTGGCTTGCCCGCCCTTTTTTAGGCTTTGGCCCTTCAGCTTTTAGCTACTGGAATAAAAAAAGATTTCGCAATATCGCGAGCCTTAACAAATATGCAGACCTTCTAGAAAACGGAAAATCTCCTATAGACTTTGAAGAAGAGCTTTCCTATCCAAACGACCTTTTTGAACTCTTTGCCGTAGCGATGCGTCTTTTTAAAGGCGTTGATCTAGAAGAATTCCAAAGCACCCATGGAAAACTGCCTCAAAGTTTTTTTATTAATCTTGAAAAAACAAAGCAAAAAGGCTGGGTAGAGCAAGAAGGCTCTCTTGTTAAGCTCTCTAAGCTAGGCCATCTTTTCTACGACTCCTTCGCAGAAGAAATCATTTAAACATTTGACTTTAAGAGAGGCATTCTTTATAATTCCTTAAAATAATTTAAAGGTAAACGATGGCAAGCATAAACTCAAACCGCTACAATGGACAGCCCCTTCCTGAAGGAGCAAATAGCCAAAATGCTGAGCAAGCCGTAAGTAATTTAGAGCGCCTTTTAGAAAAAGACGAAGAGGCCTTTAAAGGACTTATCAAAGCAGGCATACGCTTTGCTGAAGTTTATCAAGGAGTAAATTCTCAAGAGAAAACTTACTCTTATTCTCCTTCTCCCTCTTACTATCCATCTTATGCTTATGATGCTCTTTTCTGGACTTCAATAGGTCGTCATCACTATCCGGACTATTCATGGTCCTACTACTCTTATCATCCTATTTTTCTTGCAAGAGATTGCTGCCTTCTTCCTTGCTCTAACTGTCGCGGATGCGATGAGAGAGCGGTAGTTGTTGCAGCTGTAGCCTTTGTTGTTCTTTCTGATTTAGCAGCTGTAATAGGGGCAGGTGTTTTTACCTATAAGGCCATAAAAGAAGCCTATCAAGAACATTGCAGAGTAAGAGAAGAAGCGGCCCCTCTTAAAGAAGCAGCAACGCTAGAAGTGATAAATCCAGGCGAAGAAACTGAAGAAGAAATGAGAAACGAGTTAAAAACTGTGAGCGAAAAATTTTCAAGTATCAGCTCAAGAGAAGCCATACAAAAAAAGGTGCAAGCAGTTTATAAAACAGTTTTAGCAATTGGTGGAGCGCTATCCTTCCATGCCTTTGTATCGCTTATCGCGTGCCTCTGCATTAAGGCCTCTGCTGCTGCCATGGCAACTCTTGCAGGAGTAAAGGCTGTAGCCTTTTTCTCGGCATGCTTCTCTCCTCCCGTCCTTATAGCCATTGCCGTCATCGTCTTTATAGGAATCTCTACTTATGCAGCCCATCACTATTATCAAAATAAGTATAAGCCTCTCTATAACCGCAAAGATGCAGAATTAGGCTTAAACGCCCTTGCCCGCATCGCCCAAATCCGCCCAAATCCAGCTTCCCAAGTCGCTTAAAAAACAAAGAGGACATGAAGAGAGGGTATAAAATCTCTCTCTCTCCCTTTCTTCCTCTGTGGTTTCTTGTCTCTGTGGTTTAAAAAAATGCAAGTTCTTGAGCGACCAAGTGTTAGCAAAAGACAAACCACAGAGGGAAGAAACCACAGAGGAAGAAAGAGAGAGAATTTTATACCCTCTTTGTTCATCATATAATTAATACTTAATTTAGATAATTAATTTATAATTAATATAACGTAATTAATTGCAAAAATCATAGAACTGTAATATGCTCCCTGTTTTAATTACTTGTGGGAGATGTTATATGTCTATTGAACAATTATTCAATCATCCTATACCCCCTCAAGTAATTGGAGAGACCTCCATAGCCTCTACCTACCAGGTCACTTCAACGAACTTACGGCCGCTTATGGCTAAGGTCATCCTTGTAGGACAGGCTGTATTAGCGATCCTTGCCAATATTCCTTTAATGCGCAGCATTGTTTTGTTAATACAAAAAAGTATTACAGCTTTCTCAAGTGTTGCTTCTGGCGCCTATCTTGCAAAGAGTAAAGACAAACATGCATGGGTAGATGTAGCCTTGGCAACTGGAGCTGTTGCCCTTGCAGCGCTAGGGTTAGCAAGCGTTATTATAGGCAATCCAAACTTGTTTATAGCAGCAACTCTTTCTGAGGCGGCTCTATTATACGGAGCCACCATTCGTACGCTTTGCGATCCTAATAAAGAGCCAGAGGAAGCTCTAACAACGCTTTGCTACGCTATTACGGCAACAATTGCCGCAGCGGGTATGATTACAGGCAATTTTGCAGTGACTTTAGCCGCCTCATCGCTTGGCCTTGCCGCTACATTGGGACTCGTCCTAAAATCCTTATACAAAAAAGAATGGGTACAAGCCGGCTGCTACAGTATGATGGCAGGCGCACAATCATGGGGCCTTGCAACGCAAATCACAAACTTCATTGCTTACGAAAAGCAAAAAGAAGAACAAGCTAATGCCACTCGGCGTTGGAAAGAGTTTTTACTTAGCCTCAAAGACGAAAAAACCACTACCGGTTTTCAAGAAAAATGGCAATTTGCGTCCGATCACTTACCTATAGGTTATGAGATCAATGGGATTAAAGTTCTTTCTTGGAATGTCTATAATAAAAATGCAACAGGATGGCTTCCCGAAATGAAGATGGACAAATCGTTAATCGGCATGGAAGATGTTAGAGTTCCTGGAGCTACTGATGGACTCACCCTTCGCGATATCAGTGTTTCAAAAGAAGTTGTTGCTATGCTAGGCAACGGTGATGTGATGGCTCTTCAAGAGTGCAGTGGAGCTTTTCTTACTGAACTTCAAAAGCATCTGCCGGATCATTTTAAAATGATTATCCCTTTGCAAAGCGGCAGCAAAGACGATTTCAATGTCACTATTTATAATGCGAATAAACTACCTCTTCAAGAAAGTTTTCCAGCCTTTGCCTATCCTAATGCGGCGCCCAATCGCACAGTCACAGTAGCTATTTTCAACGAACTCATTGTTGTAAACGCTCACGTACCTGGCGATCCTAACGCCCCTGGACTTGAAGATTTAACGCATTATCTCTCCCAATTTGGAACAAACCGCGCAGTTATTTCTATTGGCGACAACAATTTCGGCCCCTGGGAAGCGCCAAGCTTAGAAGGTTTCCATACAATTCCAGCTCCTTATCCTACACAAGGCGGCACTAAAATACACAGTAGAGACACAAGCCATCTCGATTGGGGGATCACAAACCGAGCAGTGCGCCCTATGAGCGCCGATGAAGTAAGACCTGGCCTCTCATCAATTGCCAAGCTCATCTCCGATCATAATGCCGCTTAGTCCCAGCCTTCTGCTGGGGCGTCCGGAAGATGGTGGGCGG
>Ga0207097_1002_pt2 | contig 10658 bp, 10 predicted proteins | sample Alteio_BWMinHeat_87_FD_153541 | JGI IMG/M metagenome (GOLD analysis project Ga0207097, IMG submission 153541) | Enriched cells from forest soil in Barre Woods Harvard Forest LTER site, Petersham, Massachusetts, United States -... | ecosystem: Environmental > Terrestrial > Soil > Temperate forest >...
GGCTTGGCAGGAATAGCTGGAACGCCTGGAGATACGGGAGCTACAGGTCCAACAGGTCCGACGGGTTTAACAGGATTAACGGGCCCAACTGGAAACACTGGTCCAACAGGCTTGGCAGGAATAGCTGGAACGCCTGGAAATACGGGGGCTACGGGTCCAACAGGTCCGACGGGTTTAACAGGATTAACGGGCCCAACTGGAAACACTGGTCCAACAGGCTTGGCAGGAATAGCTGGAACGCCTGGAGATACGGGGGCTACAGGTCCAACAGGTCCTACTGGCCCAACAGGTCCGACCGGATTGAGTGGCACTAATGGAGCCCCGGGTGCTACAGGGGTAACAGGTCCGACAGGTACTAGTGGGACCGCGACCTTGGAGTATGCAGATTTTTACGCACTCATGCCTCCGGACAATGCGGCAACCGTTGCGCCCGGTTCAGGTGTACAATTTCCAAACAATGGACCTATAAGCGCTGTATTAGCTGCTGCGAATCCGTCTTCTCCAACGCGGAGTGTATTTACATTGCCTAATGCAGGCACCTATGAGGTCTTGTTTCAGGTAAGCGTGACTATGCCGGCTCAATTAGTTTTAGCTTTGGATAATCAGGATATGATGGGGGTCCAGGAATTAGCCTATACGGTGGTTGGGCGAGATACAGCGACTACTCAGGTATCGGGAATGGCCCTTATAATAACAACGAATCCAAATGCAACGCTTAGTGTATATAACCCTACTGGGAATAGTACGAATCTCATTATACCGCCTGATGCGGGTGGGGCTCATGCGGTTTCTGCACATCTTGTTATAACACGAATTCAGTGAAAAAAAAGTTTTTTGGAAAAATATTTGACAATATCTTATTTTTTTTACAAGATGGTAAAAAAAAGCTTTTTTACTACATATTTAATTTTTAACAGAGGGATCGATATGATTTTACGCATGCTTAGTGTGGGATTAGCACTTGGTAGTGTTTTCACATCTACATTATTTGCCGGTAGCGAACGAGGAAGTCGTATTGTTTCAGAGACAGGAGGCGTTGCAGGTGTTCAGGGGATTGCAGGTGTTCCTGGAGTTGCAGGCCCTGGCGGCATCGGCGGTCTTCAAGGATTACCGGGGAGTGTTTTTGAGTACTCTGATTTCTTTGCATTGATGCCTCCTGACAATGCTGTACCTGTTGCAGCTGGTGTGGGAGTGCAGTTCCCAAATACTGGAGGGGGGACAGGAGTGATTACTTCTCCAACGAGTTCAACATTTTTATTGCCTGCCATCGGCACTTACTTAGTTCAATTTCAAGTGAGCGTAACCGATGCGGGGCAACTTATGTTAAGGCTTAACGGAGGACTTGTTGCAAATTCGGTGGTAGGGCGAGCAAGCGGGGTTTCCCAGATAATAGGGATATCTTATTTGACTACGACAACTGTGAATAGCATTCTCGAGGTGATTAATCCTCCGGGGAATTCTCCTGCACTGATCATTACTCCCCTTGCCGGTGGTACTGATCCTGTTTCTGCGCACCTTACAATTGTACGCATTCAATAAAATAGGGTATTTATTAAAAAATTAAGACAAACACTTAACGACAGTTAACTTTAAGAGAGGAATACATATGATTTTACGCGTGCTTATAGTGCTCATAGCGCTTGCTAGTAGCTTCACATCTACAATATTTGGGGGCAGTGAACGAGGGAGTCGTATTCTTTCTGAAACAGGGGGTGTTGCAGGCGTTCAGGGAATCGCAGGTGCTACCGGAGCTGCAGGAACTCAGGGTATTGGGGGAATTCCGGGTGTACCGGGGACTGTTTTGGCCTTTTCCGATTTTTATGCCTTAATGCCTGGTGACAATGCGGCAACTATTGCAGTTAACGCGCCGGTATTGTTTCCAAATACCGGGTCTAGTAATGGAGTGATCACTTCGCCAACATCTTCAACATTTTTATTGCCTGCCATTGGTACTTATCTTGTCCAATTTCAAGTGAGTGTAGACCAGCCGGGGCAACTTATGCTAAGACTTAATGGAGTACCCATTGCAAACTCGGTAGTTGGGCGAGATCTCATCACTGACCAGATAGTAGGAATGTCTCTTGTGACTACAACAACTTTGGGTAGTATTCTTGAGGTGATTAATGCTCCTTTAAATTCTACTGCACTGACCATCACGCCTATAGCTGGTGGTACACACTCTGTTTCGGCGCATCTTTCGATTATGCAGATTCAATAAAATAGAGCGTTTATTAAAAAATAAAAACACACTTAACGACAGTTAATTTTAAAAGAGGAATACATATGATTTTACGCGTACTTATAATGGTAATGGCACTTGGTGGTAGCTTTACATCTACGATATTTGCCGGTAGCGAACGAGGTAGTCGTATTGTTTCAGAATCAGGAGGTATTGCAGGCGTTCAGGGAATTGCGGGCGTTGCTGGGGTTGTAGGATCTCAAGGTATTCCAGGTATTCAAGGGTTGCCAGGTAGCATTGTGGCCTTTTCCGATTTCTATGCGTTACAAGGTGGAGCTTTCGATGACAATCCAGGGATGGTTATGAGTGGCGCTCCTGTGAACTTTCCACGCCTAGGATCTAATAACGGAGTTATCACTGCCGTAAATTCTTCAACGTTTTTATTGCCTGCTGTCGCTACCTATTTAGTCCTATTTCAAGTGAGTGTGACGCAAGCTGGACAACTTGGATTAAGTCTTAATGGATCTGTTCTCCCCATTGCCAATTCGGTTGTTGGACGGGATGCCTTGGTTAATCAGATAGTAGGAATATCCCTTGTAACTACCACATCTCCTGCTAGTACTCTTCGGGTGATTAATCCGGGAGCTATCGGGATCACTGTTACTCCCAATGCCGGTGGTGTACAACCTGTTTCGGCGCATATTGTGATTTTACAACTTTAACAGAATAAAGTAATTATTGAAGAAAATATGAGTGAATGTTATTCACTAAAATAAACACCTAACGTAGGAAAGTACCATATGATGAAGGCTCCCAAAAAGATTTATATAGCTATTACAGGTTTGTTGATGGCTGCGGCAACGCAAGCAAATGCTGCTGGTTGCAATCCATCTCCATGTAAACCTGAATATTGTCAGCCCGAGTGCGTTTCGGAGTGCGAGTGTGATACTAACGACAATGAGTTCAACATTTATGGTGAACTATTATATTGGACGCCTTCATTACGTGGTCTTCAAAGCGCATTTGGAAATACATCCATAGCAACGGTAGCTAATACCCCAACTTTCACAACAACTACTATAACAGAATCAGATGTAAAGCCTCATTCTAAATGGAGTCCGGGCTGGCGTGTGGGCGCAGATTTTGTATTTGGTTGCTGCCTAGACCTAGCAGCTGATTGGACCCACTTTGATGGGCATGCTTCGCATAAAAGTGGCGGACAGCATGGGCGCTGGAACATAAAATATGATGTGATCGATTTGACTTTAGGTAGCTTTTGGTACACATCTCCTTGTTTTTACTTTAAGCCTTTTATCGGCGTTCGTGGTGCCATCATTCATCAAACATTAACATCTCATCTTGAGACCTTAGTCACCTCATCGGCGGGAAGTAATATAACTCTTACCGATATGAATGACAAAGAGAATTTTTGGGGAGTTGGTCCTGAACTTGGCATAGAAGCCAATTGGTGTATAGGATGGAATCTTAGCCTCTATGCTATGTTTGATGTTGTGACTTATTACGGAAATGTTAAAGCTACAAATCACGATACAGACACTTTCACAAGAACGGCTAACGTCACTAACGCGACAAGTAAAGATTGGTTCAACAATATAGGCACTGACGGTGCAGTTGGTATTCGCTGGGATACTATTTGGTATCAATGCGGCTATGACATAACTTGTATGTTAAAGTTAGGATTGGAACAACACCGTATTTATGACTTTAGTAACCTCGGCTCCGATGGTACATTAAGTTTAGATGGAGGCGTTTTTGCAGCCGGCGTTGGTGTACGCTTCTAAGGTTGTCTTCTCTCTTTCTTTTGTTGCGTTGTTAATGGGGTCCTTTGACCCCATTTTTTATTTTTCCATTTAGTAAATTAAGGGCTTCTCTGATGTTGTACCCAAGTGAACTCGAAAAAAAATATGAGGTTTTAGTCCTCATGTTGATCCTTGGAGTAAGTAATATCTATGCCAATGAGTATGCAGAGGAAGCTTGTATCTCTAATGAGGGCTCCTCTGAACCCTGCAATGAGTGTTGCTGCGGAACGCCCTGGGTAAGTGCTGATTTATTATATTTGAGCGTATGTGAAGGGGGTTTTGATTGTGACCTTGGAACAACAAGTATCACTAAGACGCTTACCGATGGGAAAAATGTTACAGATGTTCGTGAAAAGAGTGAAGAGATTGCGTTTGGTTGGACCCCGGGTTTTCGTGTAGGTGTAGGGTATGATTTTGCCTCTAGCTGCTTTGAGGCTGCTTTATATTGGACACGTTTTAGCGATACAGGCAGTGGTCATGAAGCAAATAACTACGCAAAGTTGGATTTGAGGTTTAACGAGGTTGATGCTTTACTAGGATACAAATTAACTTATTGTGATCGTTTTACCCTAATGCCTTTTTTGGGAGTTCGGTATGCAAAAATTGATCAAGCTCTATCTTCCCATTTGGAATCGACAATTTTAATCAGAGCAACAAATGCAAGAAGTGTTGTGGTATCTACAAAACATGATACGCAGCATTTCTGGGGTATTGGCCCTCTATTTGGGCTTGAAGGGAACCTCTATTTTGGATGCGGCTTTAGTATTTATGGAATTCTTGCGGGAAATTTTTTATACGGTGATTTTGAAAACGATTTCAATAAGAGCGATATTTTTACTCAAGCTGTTAATACCTCTGTTTCGTCTTCAGAGAATTGTGCTGTATTAACTGGTTTTGATGCAGGGTTAGGTTTGCGCTATGCATTTTGTTTTGCGACCCTTCAATTAGGTTGGGAGCATCACACCTATTTTGACTACAATACAATAGGTTGTGGCGGGGATTTGAATTTGTATGGGCTTAATGCTTCTGTTATTTTTCATTTCTAGCATCTTGACTTTATCTTTATGAAATGCTCTAATTTCCATTAAAATTTTTAATGGGAATTTCAAATGGCTATTGCGTTCTTAAAGCGTGCTTCTCTGCATTTTGCTCAAGAATACTCTAAAATTCTTTTAGCGGGTTTTGATGAGCGTAAAAATATTTCAGTTAGGTTTTCTGATTTTATTCCGTATAAGCAAAATGATAGCGACCCTACGCGTCTTTATGACTCTCCAAAAGATTCTCCTAAAGTAAAAAGATTGAAGTGTTTAGCTCTAGCTTGTGCAACACCCATCATACAGGCGATTAGCATTTTATTAAGCTTGGCTAATCGGATTGCTAAATTAATCACATTTGCTCACTTTTGGTATCCAAGGGGGGGCGAGGCCTATTCTTTTAAAAGTCGACTATTTGAATTTGGTAGAGACTTTTTAAGAGTTGTCTTTTCTTCTCTCATTTATGCAGGCCTTGAGCTTTCAGCTATTTACGGCTTAGCTTTACCTTACGATGCCGCAAAATTATATGCTACTTTTGAAAGATGCGCTTTTGGTAAAGCGTTTTTAGCTACTTGTTTTCAACCCAGTGCCACCCACCATTTGTTTGGAGGAGACATTAGCAAAGCAAACCAGTGGTAGTACTGCTAATGGCTTTTAGTTTGCTTTGGATTTTTTGTAGGTAAATGAAGGGGAAGTTAGCATTTTTAAGTTCTGCCGCTGCTTGTGGGTCTGTAGAATAGAGGGTTATTTCTTCTTCAGTAAGAAGGCATTTATCTATTTCGGCAAGAACCTCTTTTTTAGCTTGTTTATCATTGCCTTTAATTTTGAGGCGTAAAGAGAGATTTTCTTGTAAAAATGTATAAGTTTTAAAAGAGTCCTTATGAACTTCGCGCGCTAAATGAAAAACGCTAGAAGCGATGTTTTTATCTTGAGCGGTTTGTAGTTTTTTTGCTTTTTCAAGAAGAGACTTCAAGATATTTTCACTAAATTTTTCATTGTTTAAACAATGAGGAGCTCCCTTAAGGCATATAGAGTGATTCCGCAGGCACTTGATGTCAGTAAGCTTGCTTTCAAATAGATTCCTCATAAGGGATATGAGCAGCCCATGAATATCGAGCAATGGGGTTTTGATGTTGGTTTTAGCTAGTGGGTCCCAGAATGTATAAGTCTCATATAGAGTGAATTGAGTAGATCCTGTGTGTTTTCCCATAAATTCCAATATGTCAAAATCTATAATTAGTGGTTCTATTTCTTCATTTATTAAAATATTATCACATTTTACATCGCTATGGACGAGTCCCTTTTGATAGAAGATAGTTTTAAGCATTTGAAGAATATTGGTCGCCATTCCCATTATCTGATTTAAAGAGATAGGCGTTTTATTGTTTTTATCAAGAAAATCCAAGGGAATGCCCCTATCTCCGATTACATTTGATAAGCAAGGATACCAAGGTTGCCTCCATTCTAGAACTTGAGATCCATCTTCTGCAGAAGGGTTTTTCTGTCTTGGACAAGGGGGGATTTTTACTTCTTTATTCTTTGCAAATATTTTTTGTAATTCCTCGTGCTTGCGAATAGAGGGGAGAACCATAGCTTTTAATTCTTTTAAATCCTCACGTTTGACAAGGTCTCCCCATGCAGTTTCACGAAATGAGTTGATTGTTTTTAATACGTAAGGTGCATATTTATAAGGGCGTGTTCCTTCTTGATTTAAAATAAGAGGGACTTCAATAAGCAAGGCATTATCTACTTGTTGATAAGTTCCCGCTACCCACTCTTGATTTGGTGGAACAAAAAGTAAATCAATTCTTTTGCCGTAAGGTGACATCTCAATCCAAAGAGTTTTTAACCTCAAATGAGTCATTCTTTCTCGAGAGATAGAATGACTTTTACCTTTAAATTTTTGAGGATTTAAAGCGACTTCTTGTATTGCGCTGTAAAGCATCTTCTTGCTTTCTTCAGATGCACAAAAACGATCATGATTGGCTAAATGGCTCTTCCCAATTAAGGTGTCAAGTTCTCCATAAGAAAATTTTCTTCCTATAGCGCGCGTATGCGCAACACTTCGCCACCTTTGGCCCATTGCAAGGAGTCTCTGATCTGATAAAGAGTTATTATTTGTTACGAGCGCTGTCATAAGCCTACAATTTTAAGCTTTTCCCTCGTTTTTTCCCAGCTTATTATCAAATCTATATATTCTTGGTGATTAGTACTTTATATAAAAAGATGTGACAGAAAAGAAGGTTTCTTGAGGCTCAAAGAGCCGGCTTAGTAATAGCCCAGTGCCGTAAGGCCTGGGTAAAAGGCAACCCCAAATAGAGCCACAACGTGGCGGCTTAGAGCTAAGATTAATGTCGCCACGTTGTGGCTCTATTTTGGGTTGTCTTTTACCCAGGCCTTACGGCGCTCTCGCTATTACTAAGCCGGCTCTTTGAGCCTCAAGAAACCTAATTGCTAACAATGGCTTTTAGTTTGCTTTGGATTTTTTGTAGGTAAATGAAGGGGAAGTTAGCATTTTTAAGTTCTGCCGCTGCTTCTTTTTCTGTAGAATAGAGGGTGATTTCTTCTTCAGTAAGAAGGCACTTGTCTATTTCGGTAAGTGCCTCTTTTTTCCCTTGTTCATCATTGCCTTGAATTTTGGATGTTAAAGAGGGATTTTCTTTTAAAAAGTTATAAGTTTTAAGAGAGTCTCTATGCACTTCGCACATTAAATGGAAAATGCTAGAAACAATTTTTTTATCTTCAATGGTTCGTAATTTTTCTGCTTTTTCAAGAAGAGATTTCAAAATATTTTCACTAAGTTTTTCATTGTTTAAACAATAAGGGCTTTGACTAGTGCATAAAGATGTGTATGTTAGGCATTTAGCATCAAGGGTTCTTTCGGATAGTAGCTCCATAAGGGATATGAGCAGCCCATTAATGTCTAGCAAAGGTGTTTTGATGTTGTTTTTAGCTAAAAGATCCCAGTAGGGGAAATTAGTATACCGCGTGTAATCAGGGGGCCCGGTATGTTTGCCCATAACTTCCGATGTATCAAAATCTATAAGCAGTACTTCTAGTTTTTCATTTACTAAAGCATTTTTAGCTTTTACATCGCTATGCACACACCCCTCTTCATAAAAAATAGTTTTGAGGGTTTGGAGGATGCTGACTGCCATGAGAAGAATCTGTTTTAAGGAGACAGGACTTTTATTATTTTTATCATGAAAATTTAAAGGAATAGATCTTGTCCAGATCACATCTTCCAAGCAAGCATACCAAGGTTGCACCCATTCTAAAGCTTGAGATCCATCTTCTGCTGAAGGATTTTTCTGTCTTGGACAAGGGGGGATTTTTACTTCTTTATTTCCGCCAAATTTTTTTTGCAATTGCTCGTGCTTGCGCATACACCGGAGAACTATGTTCTTTACTTCTTCTAGTTGTTCTTCGGAACGTTTTTCTGTTAATCTTGCGTGGACTGTTCTTATTGTTTTTAATACATAAGGGGTATGTTTATAAAGACGTTTTCCCTCTTTATTTAAAATGAGGGGGATTTCAATAAATAGAGCATTATCTGCTACCTGGTAGCATCCTTTTTGAGGGTTAACGCCTTCTGGAGGGGGAGTAAATGGAACAAAAAGTAAATCAATTCTTTTGCCGTAAGGAGACATCTCAATCCACAGATTTTTTAAGCCCAAATCACTTATTGTTTTTTCAGAAATAGAATAACTTTTGCCCTTAAATTTTTGAGGATTTAACGCGACTTGTTCTATTTCGTGGTAGATCTTGTGCTTAGGATTGGGGGGTAGAGAACGGTACTCCTTATTGGCTAGGTGGCTATCCCAAATCAAGGTTACAAGTTCTCCATAAGAAAATTTTCTTCCTATGGCGCGTGTATGCGCAACACTTCGCCATTTTTGACCCATGGCCAAGAGCTTCTGATCTGATAAAGAGTTATTTGTTACGAGCGAAGTCATAGGCGTACAATTGTAAGCTTTTCCCTCGTTTTTTTCTATGTATTCCTGTGTTACGTATCAGGCTAGTAGTTAATACTTTATGCTCTTATTTTGTTTTTCGTCATTGTATTAATGATAAAGGTATGATAATCTATCATTAAACGAAGGAAAGATGCGGAAGTATCTATCCTTAAAATAAGGACATGAAAGGCGATGAAAGAACAATTAATTCTTCAGATGTTGCTCGGTGAGTTTTACGATAAATTAAAACTTCAGAGAGGCCTTGTAGTGAGAGATGTACAATTTCCTGATGCTCCCAATAAAATTAAAGTCGCCATAGGGATGCGCAGAGCTGGTAAAACATGCTTTCTTTATCAGCAGATTCTGAAAATGATCGATGAGGGTATTAGCAAACAATCCATTTTATACATTAATTTCGAAGATGATCGCCTTTTGCCGTTAAATGAAGAAAAATTAGCTCAATTGGTGGATGCATTTTACTCGCTCTATCCGGAAAATCATGACAGGAAGTGTTATCTTTTTTTTGATGAAATTCAAAATGTTCATAATTGGCCATTAGTTATTAGACGGTTACATGATACTAAAAATGCTGAGTTTTTTTTGACGGGGTCTTCAGCAAAACTACTCAGTAAAGAAATTGCAACAAGTTTAAGGGGGAGATCTTTAGCTATTGAAATCTGGCCGTATAGCTTTAATGAATTTATGAGAGCAAAAAATGTCTTAATGGATAGAAGTCTATACGATAAAAAAACTCAGGACAAGCTTAAACAGATATTTCATTATTATTTATCCGATGGGGGATTCCCTGAAATTATTTCCTTTAATCCAGATGTTAAACAGAAAACCTTACAAGAGTATCTCGATGTTGTCATTTATAGAGATATTATTGAGCGGCATAATATTAAAAACCCAACGCTTATCAAATATATGATTTTGTCGATGATCCACAATGTTGGTAAACCCTTTGCTGTGAATAAATTTTACAATGATTTGAAAAGTCAAGGGTATCAAATTGGTAAAGACATTCTCTATGAATATGCAGACCATATTGAAGATGCCTATCTGGCTTTTTCCATAGCCCTTTACGATAAATCCATTCGAAAAACACAGACAAATCCTAAGAAGTTATACGCCATTGATCCTGGTATGGTTAGGGCGTTAACTTTAGATTATGAAGGAGATCTTGGACGGGTTTTTGAAAATATTGTGTATTTGGATCTAAAACGCCTTGGCTGTAAAATAAACTATTACCTAACAGCTGAGCGCTATGAGATTGATTTTTTAGCGCAAACACCGCGCGGGCACAAAAAGTTTTTCCAAGTGGCTTGGGATGTGGAAGATCCTCGCACTATGGAGCGGGAAGAAAGAGCTCTTCAAGCAGGAATAAAAGAGTTAAAGATTGCTGGAGAAATCATCACTCTTGATTCTTATTTGCGTAAGGGGATAAATCTGCTTTAATTGGACACAATGGCTTTTAGTTTACTTTGGATTTTTTGTAGGTAAATGAAGGGGAAGTTAGCCTTTTTAAGTTCTGCTGCTGCTTCTTTGTCTCTAGAATAGAGGGTTATTTCTTCTTCAGTAAGAAGGCACTTGTCTATTTCGGTAAGTGCCTCTTTTTTCCCTTGTTCATCATTGCCTTGAATTTTGGATGTTAAAGAGGGATTTTCTT
>Ga0207097_1085_pt1 | contig 10654 bp, 5 predicted proteins | sample Alteio_BWMinHeat_87_FD_153541 | JGI IMG/M metagenome (GOLD analysis project Ga0207097, IMG submission 153541) | Enriched cells from forest soil in Barre Woods Harvard Forest LTER site, Petersham, Massachusetts, United States -... | ecosystem: Environmental > Terrestrial > Soil > Temperate forest >...
CTGCTCCGCAAACCTGAGCCGTGTTAAAGAACAAACCAGTGGCCAGCTTTGGCGGACGATCAAACAGCGTGTTGTTGAAGATGGAGTTCTCATAGTAGATTCCCGCGCCTCCGCGCAGCACGGTCTTCCCGTTCTTGAACATATCCCACGCAAATCCAACTTGAGGCCCGAAGTTCGTATCAGGTTGACGGATCTTGTTGCCCAAACCGGGTATCAAAGCGTTGAACAGCGGAGCGCCGCCGGTGCATGGAGCCAAGCCCGTTGCCACGATGCTGGCAGCAACGGCCGAGCACGGAGTGGGCGCAAGATCGGAGTCCTCGCGTCCAGTGTCGCGCGAATAACGCAGGGCGTAGGAAATCGTGAGGGTTGGAAAAATCTTCCAACTGTCGCCTCCATAAACACCAAACCGGTCGTCCTGCTGACCTCCGGCGGGCGCTCCGAAAGCCGGGATTTCCGTGAAGAAGCCCTGACCGTTGCCGATGGTGACGATGCGAATCGGATAGTCCAGCAAGTTTGAAAAGTCTTTCGTAATGCCGCGCTGCTGAGCGGTCGAGAAGCGCGTTGAAATCTCGGGACCCAAGCCGAAGAAGCTTGCAAACCCTCCACCGTAAATCCGGTTGAAGCTAACTCCGTAGCGGAAGATATGATTTCCGGCGCTCTTGCTGCCGTCGTACTTAATCTGGTGATTGGCCTGATAAGTCTGCTGCGGAGCCAGGAGGTTCGGACCGGTCTGCAACCCGATATCGCCAACGCTGAGAAAAGCTCCCGGCAGAGGATTGAAATAGCCTCCGGCGCCGGTGAGATCGGCAATCAGGTTGTGAAACTTCTCATAGCTGAAGCGAATGCTGTGGGTGTAGGAACCCGTGTTGAAATCCACGCCAACCGCGTGGGCTGGGGTGTTGTCACGATTTCCGTAATAGGCAAAACCGAAGCCGAAGTTCGCCGCCAGCAGATTCTCTTCGAAGGCAAAGCGATAGAACATATGAACGTTCTTCGGCGCGTTGTAATCGAGCCTGCCAACTGAGTAAGCGTCGCGGAAAGGAGCATTTACGCCACCGCTTAGGTTGGCGAATGGGCCGCTGAAGGTTAAAGGCTGCGCCTGAGTTTGCTTGACACGCTCGGAGTTCCCAAAGAAGAACAGCTTGTCTTTAATGATGGCGCCGCCGAAACTGCCGCCGAACTGATCGCGTTGAAAGCCAGTCGTCAATCCTCCCGGAGAAGCCGCAAACCCCGCGCGACGGTCGCGAAACAATCCGAAGGCTTCGCCGTGATAGGTATTCGTCCCGGACTTCGTGCTCACGTTGATGGCCCCTGAGCTGGTGAGCTCGGTTGATGGATCCAGACTGGAACGCGCGATTTGGAACTCCTGGATCGATCCCGATGAGATATTCAGCGTTGTAGTGCCGACGGTCTCGTCGGAGACGTCGACACCATCAAGCTCAATTCGTGCCGTTCTGCCATTCACACCGTTAAACGAGACGGAAGAATATCCGGCTTTGGTTGGGTCGAAATTTTGCCCGTCCTGGAGTTGGACGCCAGGCTCGAGTTGCGCCAGATTCAGGAAGTTACGACCATCCACCGGAAGGTCCTCGATCTGCTGCGTGGTCAGAACTCCTTGTACGATCGCTTGGTCAGTATTGACGGTAAGACCATTCGCCTCAACCGTGATCTCCTGACTGGTACTGGCTACGCCCAGCTTTATATTGCCGTTGGAGATATTGCCTATAGTGACTACGACGGGCAACGCGAGCGGGGCGAATCCCTTTGCTTCCACCGAGACGGTATAGTTGCCGGGGGTGAGCGACCCCGAGCTATACGCGCCACTGTTGGTTGTGGTGCGCACTATGCTTTGCCCAGTACCGGCGTTCTTGATGGTCACGGCTACGCCCGGCACAACAGCGTCCGACGGATCAGTGACCGTGCCTTGAATTGCTCCGCTGGCGATGGTCGCCTGCCCAAATACCGGCAGGTTCAATAGTCCAATGCATAGTGCGGCGAAAATGACACCGGCGAGAAGTCGCTGCAGCGTGGAACTCTCAGAAATTCTTTTCACAGAGTATCTCCAATCGATATCTCTCGCCGCCGATCAACCCGAGCTGACACGAGGCGAGTCGTTTGCGGGACCCGTTGCCAGAAATCCGGGACGCAACTGGCGCCAAAATGCAATTCCATTGCCAATCGCCGGAAATGAGTAAGACCGCGTTGTTCAAGCATTTAGGCAGGCAGCCTAAAGCATGAATTCCATGAAAATGGATTCGGTGACGTTAACTTATGTTTTTTTGGACAACTTGGTCCCAATTGTGATATGGCAAGAGATTTCTTGCTGCGCACCTTAGCACCGAAGAACTAAGAAATTCGGTCAAAGATTCCCAGAACGGAGCGCGAAATCCACCACCATCTTCTCTGCCCAGCGTCCGTCGTACCCTTCGGGCTCGGCAAGGAAAGCACAGTGTCCGCCATGAGCAGTCTCGACGAAGTGAATGGCGCAGTTTGACGCTAGCTTGGCGCGAGTTGGCGCAAGAATGCGTATGAACGGGTCGTCTTGGGCGTGGATGACCAATGTGGGAACTCGGATCTGCTCCAGGACTCGGGCTGAACCGGCGCGCTCGTAGTAGTCGTCGGCGCCCGTGAATCCCTCGTAGCGAGCGGTGATCTTGTCGTCGAACTCGCGGATGCTGGGGAAGCGTTCGAGATGCGATAGATCATAGAGTTCCGGAAACAGGAAGGCTTTGCGGCGGAAGCGGCGGCGGAGTCCGCGCAGGAATTTTCGTTCGTAGAGCCGATTGCGCCAGGAATGCAGCGCGTCGGCGGAGGCGGCCAGGTCCATTGCGGGCGAGACGGCGGCGAAAGCCTTGACCTGGGGTGGTCCGTGATCGCTCCATTCCCCCGCGAGCTTGAGCACCAGGTTCCCGCCCATCGAGAAGCCGATGAGCGCGATACGCTCCAACCCGTCCTCCCGAATGAGTTCTTCAGCTACGGCGCCCACGTCGGCGGAAAGTCCGGAGTGGTAGAGCGTTGGGGTGAGCGTCTCGGTGTTGCCGCAGTTGCGCATGTTCATTCGAACCACGTTCATTCCCGCCGACCAGGCTTTGCTGCCGGTTCCAATTACGTACTGCGATTCCGCCGATCCTTCGAGGCCGTGCACCACGACGACGGTCATGGCGTGACGCCGTTCGGGCTGCCAGTGGCAGAGGCACTCGACGGCTACCTTGGCGCCGGAGCCATGCTCGGCAACGATGAATCTGCGGCGCTCGCCCGGCGGCAGAAGATTGGTTCGCGGCAGAAAATTGCCGGCGATCGTCTGCAGGTGTGCGCCGCGCAGCCGGCGGCGGGGAGTGAAGTTGTATTCGGAAGAGACGTTGGACATCAATGGACGTAGAATACAGAGATTGAATTCGAATTTTGTGATTTCGTGATCGGGTGATTGCGTGATTTGAAATCACCAAACCGAAAAATCGCGATATCACCAAACAGAGCTATGCCTATCTTCGAGTATCTGTGCAAGGAGTGTGATCGCCGCTTCGAGGCGATCGTTCGTGGGTCGGAAGCGCCGGAGTGTCCTGCGTGTGCAAGCAGGGACCTCGACCAGCAGCTTTCGACTTTTGCCGTTGCTGAATCGCAGAAGAGCTACGCGCCTTCGTCTGGAGCTTGCGGCAGTTGCGGAGATCCTCGCGGGCCGGGCTCATGTTCGAGAAATTGACGAAAGCGGCACTCGGCTTTCGCCGGTCGGCACTCGATTTTGTCGACCGTCTCTTCAGCACCAGAGTCCGAGTGAAGGGTCCGGTTTCGAAAGCATCGAGTTCGGTCTGTGGCCGAGTGCCGACCGCCCGCTTTTATCCCAACTCCCGAAATATCTTCCGAAACTCGTAGAAGCCGCTCTTCCCTTTCAGCCATTCCGCGGCGCGCACCGCTCCCTCGGCGAAGCCGCGGCGGTTCTTGGCGTCGTGCACCAGCATCATCGTGTCATTCTGGGAATCGAGCAGCAATACATGGGTACCGACGATTTCGCCCTCGCGTACGGAAGTGATCTCCGGCTTCACCTTTGCGACTTCCGAGACAATATTCTGGATGGACACGGCCGTTCCGGATGGAGCGTCCTTCTTCCGGGCGTGGTGACGCTCGACGATCTGGGCCGCGTATCCGTGGGAGACGCCGATCGCAGCAGCAGCGGCGATCTCGAAAAATACGTTCACGCCGACTGAGAAATTCGATCCGTAGAGAAGGGCTGCGCCCGCGCTCTGCACCTGCTGCTCGATCTGGGGTAGATGGTCATACCATCCGGTGGTTCCCACAACGATTGGACTTCGACTGCGAATGCACGCTCGCATGTTGTGGAGCACAGCTTCGGGATTCGTAAAATCGATTGCGGCATCCACGCCGCGCAGACGCTCCGCTGTAAGCCCTGTTCCATTTCGGTTCTCCGCCGAAGTGAGGACTTGGACGTCGTGTCCGCGCTCCTGCGCGACTTCCGCGACGAGCGATCCGGTCTTGCCTTTTCCCAAGAGCAGCAGGTTCATGAAGTTCCTATTTCACCACGGAGGCACGGAGCACACGGAGAAAGGCGAGTCAGGGTTGGGTTTTCGTAACTGCCGAGCGTTCCCGGCGATATCGGCCGCTCGGCAGAGTGGACAAACTTCCCAAAAGCAACGACCCGCGCCCCTGCCTTTCTCCGTGTGCTCCGTGCCTCCGTGGTGAATCAAGTCTTTCACGCGAAAATCGCAGGATCGGGATCGTCGAAGAAGACTTTGTGCAAGGTGCGAACGGTTTCTTCCACGTCGTCTTCCTCGATCACAAAGCTGATGTTGATCTCCGAGGCGCCCTGCGAAATCATGCGCACATTGGTCTCGGGCAGGGCTCCGAATACCTTTGCCGCGATGCCTCGCGTTCCGCGGATGTTCTCCCCCACCAGGCAGACGATCGCTTTGCGTCCTTCGTACTTCACGTCTGCAATTTTCTCCAGGTCGGCTGCGATGGCGGGAATCGCTTCGGTGGAATCCACCGTCAGGGAAACGCTGACTTCCGAGGTAGACACCATGTCCACCGGGCAGCGGTGCCGGTCGAAGATTTCAAAGATACTCTTCAGAAAACCGTGGGCCATCAACATCCGAGTGGCCACGACATCGACGATCGTGATTCTGCGCTTGGCGGCGATGGCTTTGAAGTAGTTGCGGCAATGCGGCGCGCGTCCTGTGATGCGCGTTCCCTCGCATGACGGATTGCGCGAATTGAGGATGTAGACCGGAATGTCCTTCTGCACCGCCGGCAGAACCGTCGCCGGATGCAGGACCTTGGCACCGAAGTACGCGAGCTCCGCCGCCTCTTCGAAGCTGATGGTGCGAATGCGGCGTGCGTCTTTGCAGAGGCGCGGATCGGTGGTCATCATGCCGTCGACGTCGGTCCAGATTTCGATCGCTTCCGCGTTGAGTCCGGCGCCCACGATAGCAGCGGTAAAGTCGGAGCCTCCGCGCCCCAGAGTCGTGGTGACTCCTTCCCGCGTGCTGCCGATGAATCCACCCATTATGGGAATCTGCTTCTTGTCGAGCAGCGGCTTCACGTGATGCGCGAGCCGAAGATCGATCTCCGGGAACAGCGGCACCGCCTTCATGTGGTTGGCATCGGTAACGATACAGGAGCGCGAGTCGACATGCGCCGCCGGCAACTCGCGCGCGACAAACGCTGCGGCAACCATGCGGCTTGAGATCCGTTCTCCAAAGGACGACACCAGATCGGTTGTGCGCGGCGTCAACTCACCCAGGGCCGCGATCCCGCGCAGCAACTCGTCGAGCGCGTCGAACTCCGATTCGAGTTCGCCGTGAAATTCGGTGAAGAGGCCGGTGCCAAGCAACTCGCCGGCCGTAGCGTAGTGGCGCTCCCGCAATCCGCGGGAAAGCTGGAGGGCTTTATCGCGATCGCCTGCGCCGGCCGCATTTCCTGCCGCCAGCAATTGATCCGTAACTTTCGACATCGCACTCACTACGACGACCGGCAGACGATCGCGGCGTCCGGCAACGATCTTCGCCGCCCGATCGATGGCAGCGGAGTCTTCTACCGAAGTGCCGCCGAATTTCATCACGATCATCGGAGGGCGCTCCCGAGATCCAGACAAAACCAACTGCTCACGCGGATACACGCGAAGGTGCGGAAGCGCGCGGATTCTTGGGGAGACGTCGCGGTAATCGAGTTCATTCAGATCTGCGTGAATCCTCTAAATCAGCGTTCATTCGTGGAGTATTTTGGTTGCTCTGAATTCCAAAATCTTAACCGAGGTAGCCCTCGTGCTTGAGTAGTTCGGCGTTCAGCAGCGCTGCGCCCGCGGCTCCCCGAATTGTGTTGTGCGAAAGCACGGTGAACTTCCAGTCGAGCAGACCGCATGGGCGCAGGCGTCCCACTACCGCGCTCATTCCGCGTCCACGATTCACGTCGAGGCGCGGCTGCGGACGATCGATGCCGGCGTTGTAGATCACCGGGTGCTCCGGAGCCGTCGGCAGCGAGATCTCCTGTGGACGCGCGCGGAAGCTGCTCCACGCTTGCAGAATCTCGTCCGCGCTCGCAGGGTTCCGCAGCTTGATCGAAACCGACTCGGTGTGCCCGTCTTCCACGGCGACGCGATTGCACTGCGCGCTGATCTTGAAGTCGGCATCCTTGACGGCGCCATTGCGCAGCTCCCCGAGCAGTTTCCTGGTTTCGGCTTCGAGCTTCTCTTCCTCTTTTGGGATAAATGGAATGACGTTGCCCAGTATGTCCAGCGAAGCCACGCCAGGGTATCCCGCGCCGCTGACGGCTTGCATGGTGGTCACAAAAACAGCCTCCGCCCCGAAGCGGCGATGAAGCGGCGCAAGCGCCATTACAAGACCGATTGCAGAGCAGTTCGGATTGGTCGCGATGAATCCGCCGTTGCGCTTGCGCGCCGCCTGCTGGTTGATCAGCTTGAAATGATCGCCGTTGACCTCGGGAATCACCAGCGGCACGTCTTCGTGCATGCGAAAGGCGCTGGAGTTCGTGATTACGTAGTGCCCCGCGTCGGCGAACTTGGGCTCCAGCTCTTTTGCGATCCCCGCATCGAGGGCCGCGAAGATGATTTTGGGGGCGCCATCCGGCGCGGCGTCGTTCACGCGCATTTTCGCTGCGCGCTCGGGAATCGGCGTGTTCAGCTTCCACCGCGCTGCCTCGGCATACGGCAGGCCGGAAGAACGCTCCGAAGCGGCCAGCCATGCCACTTCAAACCATGGATGGTCCTCCAGGAGTTGGATAAAACGCTGACCGACCATTCCGGTCGCGCCAAGGATTCCTACTGGGATTTTGTTCGGCATTCTCGTTTGTTTTCTTACAGTAGCAGCTTTGAAAACATGAGGATAGAGGGGTGTATTGAGTCGTCCTGATTCACAGCGGCCGAATCATCCGACTCACTCTGCGTCTCAATTCTCTTCCAGAAGCCGGTGGTTTGGGAGGGACGGTCACTAACGGCCGAGTGTGTGTCACAAGTCCGGCTGCTTCAGCAGGAACAACTTCTTTGTGACATCCACCGCGGCGAGCCCACGCCTGTGCTGCCGGTCGCGGGAGCCACAGCCGAGGGTCCCCGCCGCCGCGGATGACACAAGAACTCAGTCTTAAGTCTCGCGTTCAAAGCCGAACTCGTGACAGAGGGTCGGCCCGCCCCACGCAGATCCCGATAGCCAAAAACTATCCGACACATCTAAAGTTTCACCCGTTTGAGCCCATTCTTACACCATTTGAGCCCTGACAACGCTTATCGACTTGTGGTAATCTCCGCCACCAAACAGGTACCGACCCGTCCCACATGCTTCAGTGCATACGGGTTGGAGGTGAGATTCCTTCTTCATAGCCGTCTGGATTTTTTGCTCAGCGCCTCAAGACGTTTGAGATTTCTGGAGGGACAAATGATCGGGCAATTGAAGCTGTGTCGAACATCGTTTCTGACACGCAGCAGCTGTAACCCCACCCCACAGCCAATGCAAACCTCTACTACTAATAATAGAAGAGCGTTGGCAGCTATCGCTCTACTCAGCGCATTGCTACTCCTAATAGCGCTCAGCGGTCTCAACCTATTCGCACAAACCAGCGCCACCGGCGGCATCGTGGGAACGATAAGCGACCAGTCGGGTGCGGTCGTGCCGGATGCGAATGTCTCAATCACCGACAAAACGACGAACACGACTTCCAAGACGACCACCAACGGCTCGGGACACTATATCTTCTCCAACGTGAGCCCCGGCACTTACGACATGAGGATCACCAAGCCGGGATTTCAGACCGCTGTGGTGCAAGGACAGGCTGTCCTGGTCGGGCAATCCTTGACCGAAGACGTGCATCTGACGATCGGCGCAGTGACGCAGGAAGTTACCGTCGAAACTACCGGCACGGAGTTGCAAACGCTGAATTCCACGGTAGGCAATACCGTAACCGGAATCGCGCTGGACTCACTGCCGGCAATCGGCGGTGACGTCAGCACGTTCATGGAGCTACAACCCGGCGTGGGTCCCAACGGCAACGTGGCCGGAGCCGTCTCCGATCAGAGCACCTTCCAGCTCGACGGCGGCAACAACACCAGCGATATGGACGGAAAGATGTCGGTGTATCTGCCCAGCTTTGGCGGCGATCCGACGGGTGGAATCGCATCGGGCAATGGACTCCGTGGAGGGAACAGTACCGGAGGGGTTCCCACCGGCGTAATGCCCACGCCCGCCGACAGCGTCGAGGAGTTCAAGGTCAATACCGCCAATCAGACGGCAGATTTCAACAGTTCGGCCGGCGCCCAGGTGCAGGTCGTCACCAAGCGCGGAACTAATGTCTTTCATGGCACGGTGTACGAGTACTACCTGGATAACAACTTCAACGCGAACTCCTGGCAGAACAACCTAACCGGTACGCCCCTTCCGTCCTTTCATTACAGCCGCTTCGGAGGCGCAATCGGGGGACCGCTTATTCCTAAAGACGTTCTCGGTGGAAAGACTTATTTTTTCGCCAATTATCAGGGCTTCCGCTGGCCCAACTCGCAAACAGTTGAGAGGGCGGTTCCGAGCGCGAATATGCGCAATGGAATCATCACTCTGGCCGATGGTAAAAACTACAACCTCAACGTAAACGATCCGCGTGCCGCCACAGACGCAGGAAGTGGAATCAATCCACTCATCCAGCAGTTTTGGAACAAGTACATGCCGATGCCAAACGACCCCGGATGCGGAGTCTTGCTCAATACTCTTTGCGACGGCATAAACGTTCAAGGTTTCAAAGCCAACATGGCGGTTCCGCAAAGCGACAACTTCGGAGTTGTGCGCGTCGACCATGACTTCACTGCCAAATGGCACTTCAACAGCAGCTATCGCTATTACAAGCTCACCCGCGCTACCAACGACCAGGTAGATATCGGCGGCTTCTTTTCCGGGGACACGCTGGGTACACCGGCGTCGCTGTCCAACCGCCCGCAAGTTCCCTGGTACCTGGTAGCAGGACTCACTACCAACATCACCAGCAACACCACCAATGACCTCCACTACAGCTTCCTGCGCAACTGGTGGCAATGGGGTACACATAACGCACCTCCGCAGTTGGCAGGATTAGGCGGAGCTTTGGAACCGCTGGGTGAGCAGCAAACTCGGGTACTCGCCCCCTATAACGTGAACGCGCAGCAGGTGCGCACGCGATTCTGGGACGGAAAAGACCACTACCTGCGCGACGATCTCACTATGCTGCACGGCAATCACCTGTTCACTTTCGGCGGCGCCTATCAGCACAACTACAACTACCATCAGCGTACCGACAATGGCGGCGGCATCAACTTCACCACTACTTACCAACTTGGAGACGGCAACGGCGCCGGCAATGTGAACATGGCGGCACTCTACCAGGGTGGAAACGCGCCCAGTTCACAGTATGACCGCTACATGGCAGCCATGCTTGGCATAGTCACCGACTCGCAGGTGGCGCTCACGCGAACTGGAGCCAACCTCACCTTGAATCCACCGCTGACGCCGGCCTTCGACCAAAGCAAGATTCCCTACTACAACGTTTATTTCAGCGACAGCTGGCGTCTGAAGCCGACTTTGACCGTGACCTATGGATTGGGCTGGACTCTGGAAATGCCGCCGACCGAAGTCAGCGGCAAACAGGTCCTCCTGGTGGATCAGAGCGATCAGCCGCTGCAAATAGACAATTACCTCGCCGCCCGCAAGCGCGCCGCGCTGCAAGGACAGATTTACAACCCGCAGATCGGTTTCGCTCTGATCGGCAACACCGCGAATTCACCGAAGTATCCTTACGATCCTTTCTACGGCGCCTTCAGTCCACGCGCCGCCGTAGCCTGGAACCCGCACTTCGGCGACAACTGGATGGGTAAGATCTTCGGCGATGACAAGAGCGTCTTCCGCGCCGGTTATGGCCGGATCTTCGGTCGCTTGAACGGCGTGAATCTGGTACTGGTACCGCTTCTCGGCACCGGTTTGATACAGGCGGTTCAGTGCAACCAGGTTTATATGCCGGGGGCCGTAGCGAATACCCCCAGCGGATCCTGCGCGCCAAGCGGCGCCCCGGCACTCACGGCGGGGACTGCCTTCCGCATTGGTGTGGACGGCAACACGGCTCCGCTGAACGCGGCGACGCCCACGCTTCCACAACCCGCTTTTCCGGGGTTCAATAT
>Ga0207097_1093_pt2 | contig 10447 bp, 8 predicted proteins | sample Alteio_BWMinHeat_87_FD_153541 | JGI IMG/M metagenome (GOLD analysis project Ga0207097, IMG submission 153541) | Enriched cells from forest soil in Barre Woods Harvard Forest LTER site, Petersham, Massachusetts, United States -... | ecosystem: Environmental > Terrestrial > Soil > Temperate forest >...
TGAGTGTGGATTTGCTTTTGTATATCTACGTAAACCTCTTTCATATTATAGAACAAAATATGATGATCATGCATGGGCACTAAAAAAGCTTTGTTTGCTCTTAGAAAAACAACGGCACAGGGGCCAAGATGGTGCAGGAATTGCATCATTCAAGTTAAATATGCCACCAGGTAAAAAATATTTCATGCGAGTTAGGTCTGCAGAAAATAATGCTTTAGACAATATAATTAACACAGTTCTTAAAGATCTGAATTCTAAAAATAAATCTGAATTGGATATTTTAAATGATTTAGAATTGAAACAAAATTATGAGTTTATAGGTGAAGCATATTTAGGACACGTTCGATATGGAACATATTCAAAATTAGGCAATAACTTCTGTCAGCCTTTTCTTTGCAAAAATAATATTGTCAGTAAAAGCTTTGCTTTTGCAGGTAATTTTAATATGACTAATACCAAAGATATACTTCAGCAATTAACTTCCCAAAATATTAATCCTACCAGTACTTCTGATACTGAACTTATTTTACAACAAATAAGTTTTTATCTTGAACAAGAACATGTCAAAGCGATATCTCAAAAAATAAATTTGGAACATGTTATTGAAAACGCTGCCCAGCATTGGGATGGAGGATATGTTTTTGCATCAATACTAGGAAATGGTGATGCATTTGTCTGCCGTGATCCAGCAGGAATTCGTCCCGGATTTTTTTATTGTGATGATGAAGTAATTGCAGCTGCATCAGAGCGTTCAGCACTCTCGGCAACATTTAATATTGAGCCAGATAATATTAAACCAGTAAGGCCTGGTCATGCGCTTATCATTAAAAATAGTGGCGAAATTTATGAAAAACAATTTATATCTCCTCTGCAAACTCGTCAATGCTGTTTTGAAAGAATTTATTTCAGTAGATGTACTGATCCTGAAATATATCAAGAAAGAAAAGCTCTTGGCGGTAATTTGGCAAATAGAGTTCTTAATGTTTTGAATTATGATCTGGAAAATGTTGTGTTTACCTTTATTCCCAATACCAGTGAGGTTGCTTTTAGGGGACTTATTGAAGAAATACAACATAAATATAAACATGTAAAAACGGAAATGCTTGTGCATAAAAATCAACGACTTCGCACATTTATTGCTAATGATCAAAGTCGATTTAATCTTGTTACCTCTCTTTATGACGTAACAAAAGGGATTATAAAATCTACTGATACTTTGGTTGCAATAGATGATTCAATTGTTCGTGGTACTACTTTACGAGAATCTATTTTAAAAAAACTTATAGAACTTAATCCAAAACGTATAATTATTATAAGTTCTGCTCCACCGATTCTTTATCCAGATTGTTATGGCATCGATATGAGTCAAATTGATAAATTTGTTGCATTTAATGCTGCAATATCTTTACTTAAAGAACAAAACAAAGAATATATTATTCAAGATGTAAAAAAGCAGTGCAAGTTACAAAAAAACAGTGAGCATATGACTAATTATGTTAAACGTATTTATGAGGATATTTCTTTGGAGCAACTGGAAAAAAAAATTGCTGAACTTGTCAAACCAACTGATATTAATTGGCAAGGGGAATTGAGCATCATATATCAAACAATAGAAGGTCTTCACAAGGGAATTCCTAATCACACAGGAGATTGGTATTTTACTGGAAATTATCCAACACCTGGCGGGTATAAAGTGCTTAATCAAAGCTTTCTTAATTGGTGTCAGGGTATTCAAGAGCGCGCATATTAGGAAGAATTATGTTTGAAGAATATAAAATAGCAACGTTAGGAAGTCACTCAGCATTACAAATTTTAAAAGGAGCAAAAGAGGAAGGATTTAAAACAGTTTGCATATGTCTAAAGGGAAATGAAAAGCCTTATGAAAGTTTTCGTGTTGCAGATGAGATGATTATTATTGATTCATATAAAGATTTTTTTTCGATAGAAAAAAAATTAATTGATAAAAATGCAATTCTAATTCCTCATGCTTCAATGATTGCTTATTTAGGTATAGAGTATATACAAAGTATGCAACTTATGCATTTTGGAAATAAAAACATTCTTTCAATTGAGGCTCATAGGGTTCTTCAAAAACAATGGCTCGAAATGGCTAACCTTAAAATTCCAAAACATTTTTCTAGCCCGGAAACCATAGATCGTCTTTGTATTACAAAGTTCCATGGGGCAGATGGTGGCAGAGGCTATTTTCTTGCAAAAGATTCAAAAGAGTTTTATACAAAATTAGCCCAATCAACAAAAGAATATTATATACAAGAATATGTTGTTGGTATTCCTATATATATACATTATTTTTATTCCCCTCTTACAAATGAAATTGAAGTATTAGGGTTTGACAAACGATATGAAGCAAATGTGGATGGCATTGGCAGAATAGCAGCAAAAGATCAATTAGCCTGTGAAATTAACTCATCTTACACTGTTGGGGGCAATAGTCCAGTGGTAATTAGAGAATCTTTGCTTCCGGAAGTATTTGCAATGGGGGAAGCAGTCATTAAAGCATCCCAACAATTAACACCTGGAGGTTTATTTGGTCCTTTTTGTCTTGAAACTATTCTAAATTCAGATCTTAAGTTCTATGTTTTTGAAATTTCTGCACGTATTGTTGCAGGTACAAACGTATTCATGAATGGTAGTCCATATAGTTATTTACGATATAATGAGCCAATGAATACCGGAAGAAGAATTGCTCGTGAAATAAAACAAGCAATATTAACAGATTCACTTTCTAAGGTATTAGGATGAGAGAGGAAATACAAAGAATCCTTTATACATATGATCCTAAAAATATCACTATCGGCGTCTTAGGAAGCCATTGCGCGCTTGATGTTTGCCGTGGAGCAAAAGATGAAGGATTTCCTACACTTGTTATATGCCAAAAAGGGCGGGAAAAAACTTACTCACACTATTATAAAAGTTCTGGGTCTACTGGTATCGTAGACGAAGTAATTGTGCTAGATAAATTCAAAGATATCCTAGATGATTCTGTACAAAAAAAATTAAGAGATAAAAACGTAATTTTTATTCCCAATAGATCATTCGAAGTATACTTAGACTTTGATTATGAAAAAATCGAAAATAAATTTTTTGTTCCTTTATTTGGTAATAGATTTCTATTAAAAGCTGAAGAACGTAATCTAAAAAACAATCAGTATGATTTATTAAAAAAATCCCAAATTCGTATGCCAAAAATTTTTGATAACTGGCAAGCTATTGATCAACTTTGCTTAGTAAAGATTCCGGAAAAAACTCGTAAGTTTGAACGCTCTTTTTTTGTTTGTTCATCTCCTCAAGAATTTCAAAAAAATATTCAAGAGAAAATAAACAATAATGAAATAGATCAAGAACAACTAGATCAAGCAATTATAGAAGAGTTTGTGATAGGGTCTCTAGTAAATTTTAATTATTTTTATTCACCACTTTCAAAGCAGGTTGAGTTATTGGGTACTGATATGCGTAAACAAACAAATCTTGACGGTTTATTACGCTTAACTGCTAGCGAGCAGCTATTACTCAAAGATAAACTTAAACCAAAATTTGAAGAAGCAGGTCACATAGCAGTTACGGTTCTTGAATCATTGCTAGAAAAAGTTTTTGATTTAGGGGAAAGATTTGCAACTATTACACAAAAAGAATATGCCCCAGGAATTATCGGGCCTTTTGCATTACAGTCAATGATTACACCGGGTCCCCCATCTAAGGATATCGTTGTCTTTGATGTTTCATTACGCATGCCCGGCAGTCCGGGAATAATGTTTACACCGTACACTTATTACAAGTATGGGATATCCATTAGTGCAGGAAGAAGAATAGCTATGGAAATTAAACAAGCATTAAAAGAAAATAAATTACATGAGGTTGTAACATGATACTGATTTTAGATTATGGTTCCCAATTTACCCATCTTATTGCACGTAAACTACAAGAACTACAAATTAAAACCAACATAATAAATCCTGAATATTTGCAAACAAGCGATCTTGATAAAAGTCAGGCAATTATTTTGTCTGGTGGTCCTGCAAGTGTCACGCAAAAAACAAATGTATTTAATAAAAAATTACTTATGAGTGGTAAGCCAATTTTAGGATTATGTTATGGGCATCAACTTTTGGCCCATGAATTAGGCGGTGCTGTTGCACAATGTAATAGTCGTGAATATGGCATGACACAAGTAAATGTATTAAATAAATCAGATCTTTTTGAAGACTTATCTGACGTGGAAACAGTTTGGATGAGCCATGGTGATACTGTTACAAAGCTACCAAAGGGTTTTGCAGTTCTTGCTACATCCCATAATGGCACAATTGCTGCAATGGCAAATCATGAGCATAAATTATTTGGATTGCAATTCCATCCGGAAGTTTATCATACAGTAAATGGAATGAAAATTTTTGAAAACTTTCTTAAAATTAGCAAAATTAAAATCGATAAAAAACCCGTTAATAAAAAAGAGATCATAATTCAAGAGATCAAAGATAAAGTTGGATCAAATAGTGTTATTATGGGAACCTCTGGAGGAGTAGATTCTTTAGTTGCATCTTATCTTATCAAAGAAGCGATTCAAGAACGTCTCTATTGTGTATATATAGACAATGGTTTAATGAGAAAGAATGAAACTGAATATGTAACTACTATGTATAAAAATCTGGGATTTACTAACTTTGAGGTTGTTGATGCCTCCCAACTTTTTCTACAAAAATTAAAAAATGTTAGTGATCCTGAAGAAAAAAGAAAGATTATTGGCCATACATTTATTGAGGTATTTGAATCTACAGTTGCAAATCTCAGCAAAAAAAATCTTCATATAAAATTTCTTGGCCAAGGTACGATTTATCCAGATACAATAGAATCTGCATCTAATTCACCTAATGCAACAAAAATTAAAAGTCATCATAATTTAACGTTACCTGATAATATGCAACTAAAACTTGTTGAACCATTACGCTATCTTTATAAAGATGAAGTTCGAGAATTAGGACAGTCTCTTGATATTCCAAATGAATATCTATATAGACATCCATTTCCAGGTCCAGGACTAGCTATTCGCATTCTTGGCGCTATTGATCAAGAAAAAATTGAAATTTTAAGAGATGCAGATGACATTTATATTTCAACTTTAAAAGAATCAGGAGAATATAAAAATATATGGCAAGCTTTTGCTGCTTTGATTCCAATAAAAACTGTTGGTGTAATGGGAGATGCTCGAACTTACCAATACATGATTGCATTAAGGGCTGTAACTAGTGTTGATGGAATGACTGCTGATTGGGCAAAACTTCCATCTGAACTTCTTGAAAAAATCTCTGCTTCTATTGTTAATAAAGTAAAAGGAGTAAATCGAGTTGTTTATGACATCACTCAAAAACCCCCAGCGACTATAGAATATGAATAGATTTCTTACGAAATCTGATATAATTTTCTTATTTGTTTAAATGGATTTACACCCTCTCCGTTCGCCCTGAGCGACCTCTGAGCGAGCGTTTACGCGAGTCGAAGAGGGAGTCGAATGGGTAAAAATTTTTTAAGAATTTTATATTTTTTAATGTAAGAAATCCTTCGACTCGGTCTTCGGCTCCTACGTCGCTCAGACCTCGCTCAGGACGAACGGGACGGGAGTTAAATTTTTAAATTTTAAAAAGATCCTAATAAAAAATAAAGGAACTTACATGCACAAAATATTTGTAATTTTATACTTAATTATTATCCCCCTCTCCGGTCATCCTGAGGGAAGCGCGAAGCGCGGAGTCGAAGGACAATACAACATCCTTCTAGTAGGCAATGGTGGTCGTGAGCATGCACTTGCCTGGAAAATGGTGCAATCTCCTTTAGTAAAACACATATTTGTCGCACCGGGTAATGGTGGGACATGCAAAGAAAAAAAAGTTTCCAACATTAATATCTCAGCGACTGATATTCCTGAATTAGCTAAATTTGCTCAATCAAATTCAATAGATTTAACTTTAGTCGGTCCTGAAACGCCTCTTGCTCTTGGCATAGTTGATTTCTTTAATCGAAAAAATTTGTTATGTTTTGGTCCTTCACAGGCTGCTGCAAAAATTGAGTCATCTAAAATTTTTGCAAAAGAGTTTATGCAACGCCACAAAATTCCAACGGCCCAATATGCAGAATTTTCTGATTATCAAGCAGCTCAAGTATACATACAAAATCACACTCCTCCATTTGTTATAAAAGCAGATGGACTTGCAAATGGCAAAGGAGTTATCATCTCAGATAATAAAGAAGAAGCTTTCATTGCCTTAAAAAAAATATTTTTCGATAAAGAATTTGGTGATGCTGGACAGCGCATAGTAATAGAAGAATTTATAGAAGGTCAAGAAGTAAGTTTTATAGTTATAAGTGATGGAAAAAATATTATTCCACTTGCAACTGCGCAAGATCATAAAAAAAGATTTGATGGAGACAAGGGGCCTAATACAGGAGGCATGGGAACCTATTCTCCAGTTTCTTTAGTAACTCCCCAATTAAATGAAAAAATTATTAAAGAGATTATTCAACCCACAATCAATGGTCTTTTTGAAGAAAACACCCCATTTGTTGGGTTTTTATTTGCAGGACTCATGATAGATACTAATGGTAATCCAAAAGTTTTGGAATTTAATTGCCGTTTAGGAGATCCAGAAACTCAATCTATTATGATGCGTCTGGATTCAGATTTAGTTCAACTTATTATTGATGCAACTAATAAAAAACTTGATCAGACAAAAATTGAATGGAAAAATTCTACAGCTCTTTCTGTAGTTCTCGTATCTGAAGGATATCCTGGAAAATATAAGTCAGGCATTACTATCGAAGAACTACCTCAAGATGAAAATGATATTAAAATTTTCCATGCAGGAACTATTGAAAAAGATCAAAAAATAGTAACTTCCGGCGGCAGAATAATGTGCGTATCTTGCTTGGCAAAAACCATCAAAGATGCACAAAAAAAAGCATATTCTTTTATAAGCAAGATTAATTTTCCACATATGCAATATCGCACTGATATTGGCTATAGAGAAGCAAAATCCTGACCACAAAAGCGCTCGTCCCGAGCTTGTCGAGGGAAACGGCGCATCTAATTGTATTCACAAACAATATCAGATAAAACAGGTGGAAGATATTCATGTAAAGCTTCTTTGATTTTTTCAGCTCTTAGTTTTTTTGCATTGTTTAACATTTTTATTACTACTTTATCATGAATTGCGTAATCAAAAACAGTTTTGCCATCTTTATCTTTAATGTCTAGATTAGCACCATATCTTATAAGTGTTCCAATAATTCTTCTGAATTTATCTAGTTTTTCTCTATATTCGTTTGTAATTTCGAGCTGTCTTTCAGGATCACTGCATGGTTCTTTCAATAATCCTGATAACCTTTGGAAAAAGTCTTCATCTGCCCTTACAGTCTTAATTAGTAGAGTTTCTTCATAACCATCATTTATTGAAATACTATCAATATCAGCTCCTGCTTCTAGTAACATTGCTAAAACTTCTGCATTTGATGCATAAAAAATCATAGGATATCTAGAGTTTAAACCACTATAATAACTATAATGTTGAGTTAATATAGTAAGAGTATTATCATCCATATCCAAAATAGCATTAGGATTAGCTCCTCTTGAAAGTAAATCAGAGATCGTTTTTTCTCTGCCATCTTCTTTAATGGCAATGCCTGAAAAACCAATAGCTACTGCTAAAGCTTCATCTAAAACATTTTTTGGATTGGCTCCCTTTGCAATTAAATAAGATATTTCTTCTTCTTTTTGACTCTCTGAAACATAGCCTCCCACTGAATAAAGAAAGCCACCCATAAGTCTTGCTAAGGCCGTATTAACTTTGGTTTTGTTTTCTTCTGGTGAATATGAATAGATTAAATTTGAGCAACAAACTAAAATAGTTAATAAAGAATACTTTAGAACTTGTTTCATAACAACCTCCTCTTTTTTTAATAATAAATCTTAACTAATTTAATATTATCACATTTATAAAGCAAAAAACAACAATATTTTCAATTTGTCGATGGGGGGGGGTGGTTGGAAGGTTTTAACCTGTAAAATAAGATTTTTTTATCTTTGTTTTTAAGTGAATTTTAAAAAACTTCACCTAAATCTTATATAGCTATGCAGGCCTGATCTTAAAAAAGAAAAAGATTTGCATTAATCGACAATAATTTGTTAAAAGATAAAATAAAAATCATAGTTTATAGATAAAGGAAAGAAGATGTTAAAAAAGAATATTACGATCAATATCATGCTATTTCTATGTTTATTATTTAACCAGATTATTGTAGCTGAAGGATTTGTCTCAGGAACGATGGTAAAAACTCCTACAGGTTATATTCCTATAGATCAATTAAAAGAAAATGATGACATTATAAGTTATGATTTTGAAAATACAATATGTGTTATTGATACGATCTCTAAAATTAAAAAAAATAGAACCAATAGAATTATTCAAATTAAAGTTAATGATCAAATAATAGAAGTTGCGCCTGAACATAAATTTTATTGCCCACTTGCAAAACAACGTTGGATGCAGGCTCAAGGTTTAAAACAACATAACTTTATATTAAAAAATATTTTAGAACTGATTAGAATAGATAATATAATTGAGATAGAAAAAGAAATTGATATCTATTGTCTTACCGTTGAAAATAATCACAACTTTTTTGTTTCAGAGCAGGACATATTTGTTCATAATTTTGCAATTCCCTTTTTAAGTGCAATAATTGCATGGTTTGCGGCCAACTTTGAAATATCTATTGGTGTAGGTATTGGTGGACTTATTCTTGCTAAAGGATTATCTAATGGCGATGCTAAAAAAAAGGCAAAAGAATGGGGTTATAAAGAAGACAAAAATCCACCATTTAACTCACATGGTAAACCAGCATTTAAAAAAGGACAAACTTGGATAACTCCGGACAGAGATGGTCATAATGGTGGTGTATGGAAAGAAATGGACAAAAAAGGTAATAGAAAAGCTACATTAGATGACAAAGGAAATAAAATCAAAGGCTAATAAATATGAAGCAATTTCAGATACAAGTTATAAGCAAAAAACCAAAAAAAATGTATGGATTGCTATCTCATACTGGAGAAATAACAATCGGTGATTATAAAGAAACTTTTGTAATGCCTTTGAACAGTTGGACCTTAGAAGAATATAAACAACAATGGAAAGAAGGGGTTGATAGACTTAAAACACACAATGAATCTTGTCTTGTTAATTTAATTCAAAATATGAATGCAAATCCAATGGTGGAAATGTGGACTTTGCATAAAGTTAATAATACTGTTTATATTCAACAACAATTATTAAATAGAATGATAGCTGAGGAATTAAATATTCCCATTAAGATTTCTGAATTTAATTCTAAGACATGTTATAAATTTATTAATCATAGAATAGCAAATGAGAAAGGCCATGGTGTAAATGAAGATGGCGAAGAACTTTCAGAATGGAATGTTAACATAAATGATATTTTAAAAAATCAAACCTAATTATTTTTATTTAAGATGCTTTCAGAAGGAGCCTCTTTATAAATAAATTCTTTAAATATATTGAATTTTAACTCTGAGGTTACTCTGAGGTTGCTTGCCTCAGAGTTGAGATTTTACAGAGAGAACAAAGCTACAGAAGTTAAGCTCGTCTCCAAAACGCAAAAAAGAATTTGAATAGGGCTTTAGAGATTTGGAATTGTCCGAATAAAAATATGTCCAAAAAAACAAACCCTTCAAATTATTACGCTATTCATGCAAACTTTAATAGTAAAAAGTATTATATTGAAATTCAACTAGGAGGGTACTAGGAGGGTCGACCCCCTCCGAGTTAAAGTTTTTACAAAGAAAACCAGGGGAGAAATGCTCTAATGCTAGAAAATCTTTTAAGTAAAAATGAAGGCAAAACACTTGAATTTAAGGAAAGTACAGAGACACTAAAAGGTATAATAAAAACCGTTGTTACTTTTGCTAATACTGCAGGCGGTTCTATTGTTATTGGCATAACAGACAAAGCAAAACGCAAATTAGCAGAAATGGCTGACATTTCTCCAACTGTTATTCAGGCTATGCGATCGTATTTTACAGGTTAAAAGTATATTGTTTCCTGAAGGAATCAATCAAATTATTGCTCTCGGGTAGCCGATTTTGTTAGACTTTCATTAGTGGGAAGTATTTTTGAATATTTAAAAATGGAGATGTTATGAAGAAAATATTGTTAACCCTATCGCTTATAACAATTTGTTGTACACAAGTTCTGATATCAGAGATTCCAACTAAGGCAGATATAGATAATTTTCTTAACGATATCTTGCCTTTAAACTTATCATACAGAGATATGATTATCAGAGACATAAAGAACATTAATTTAAATACTATTTATCCTTTATTAGAAAAATTTAACTATGACAAAAGTCTTATTGATGCTAAAAA
>Ga0207097_1102_pt1 | contig 10328 bp, 7 predicted proteins | sample Alteio_BWMinHeat_87_FD_153541 | JGI IMG/M metagenome (GOLD analysis project Ga0207097, IMG submission 153541) | Enriched cells from forest soil in Barre Woods Harvard Forest LTER site, Petersham, Massachusetts, United States -... | ecosystem: Environmental > Terrestrial > Soil > Temperate forest >...
TCCAAAAAATTTATTTGACCAGGTTGTTGGATTCAATGGCGCTCCAAAATCTATATCCTCTGGTTCTATAAATATTGCATTAATGTCATTAGGAGCATTATCTGGGGAGCCTGGAGTGGAAATAGTTGAACTACTTGCAGTTGTTAAATTTCTTTCGCATGTTATTCCAGGAGCCGTTGATGGGCCAGACAAAGGTAAATTACCTTTTATACCTAACTCTCCTTCAAAAAAACCATTCATAAAAATATGTTGGCTTCTTTTTTCTTTAGTTCTAAGCCATAAATTATATCCTAAATTAAAGAACATTTTGCAATATGTAAATTGAAGCATTAATGATCCATCAAACATAAAATCAGCTCCTATTTTTGTCTGTCCGCATAAGGCATTGGCGGCCCTTTCTGCTGCATATACAGTTGTTACATCTGTATTAAATTGTTTCAATAGAAGAAGCTGACTTCCTGCACCATTATTTTTTAGAGCAAATAATCTTGATTGTTCTGCTTTAAATAAATGTGTTCCAACTGCATAAAGATATAAACCAACACTTTTATCATTGCAGTTCTGCCAAATTTTATACGCTTCTACTGTACCACCAACTTGCCAAGATTTATTTGCTCCAATTACAGGTTCAAATAAAAACTCTGCTGTGGGTCGGGAGCCTGTGGGTGCAACAACATGCATGCTTCCTGCAAAATAGGAACAATCATCTTTAAAAAAATCATAACCTAAATCGAAATGAAATCCTGCAACGCCTGTTTTAGTTTGTTTGCACAGTGGGAACTTTCCATATTTTAGAGCAGGAACTAATCCAAAAGATAAATCACCATTTAAAGCCTGTGAAATTGAGCTATAAACTGGATTAACAGAAGTGCAATCTACAGAAAATAATCCGGATGGGAAAGCTTGCTGTGTTTGTCCGGTTCCAGTAGAACATAAATTAAAATCTGTTTGACATCTAACTACCGGAACATCGATTCTGGTCCATAATCCACATTTGATTTCACTTAAATCAAAAAAGAAATCAAAATCTGCTATAAAATTTTTTACTTCAGGTTTAGCGCAAACAGTACCTGTTGATCCTGGTTGCAGTCCTCCTAATATATTTCCATTACTTAATCCTATTTGACTACCATCAATATCAAAAGTTTGATTGTTGCCAGGTATACCAACAGTCATACAATCTTTACAATTAAAAAAGAACCATCTTGCTATATCTTTGCTATCAAAAGAATGTTGATACTCAAAAGTTATATTTAGATTTCTTGTAAAACTATTATCATCTATAAAGTTTTTACCATTTAGATATTGTAAAATTCTTCTTACTGAATTTGAATCTTGGGGTCTAAAAGAGAAAAACGTTTTACCAAAAAGATCACCATCGCAACATTTGAATCTCGTTACATTGTCACATTCATTTTGTGTGAAAACAACAGATTGAAAAATAGAATTTGTGCTTTGACAGCAATCATTGTTAGTATAGCAAATTTTTATTTGCAACAAGATAATAAGCGATAATATATGCTTGATACTCACTACTGCTCCTAGCAAAGAAATGATAATTATGTAGTCTTCTTTTTTTATTTAATAACACTATTAATTATTTTAAAAAAAAACAAGATTGTTATTATTCATTAAAATAATATGGTAAAGATACGCATAAATGGTAAAATTATATAATGGAAAAATATTTTACTCATTTACATTTACATACAGAATTTTCTCTTTTAGATGGCGCCATAGCAATAGATAAACTTATTGATTTTGGAAAGCGAAATAATTTTAAAGCATTAGCTATTTCTGATCATGGCAATATTTTTGGAGCAGTTAAGTTTTTTGAAAAATGCAAAGCTGCTAACATTAAACCAATACTTGCAATGGAGGCCTATTTTACAGATGATGTTTCAATTAAATCTGTAGAAAAAAAATATTATCATTTAATAATCATCGTTCAGAATGCTATTGGTTATAAAAATTTATGTAAATTAATTTCTTATTCGTATCAACAAGGTTTTTATTTCAAGCCCAGAATAGACTATAAAATATTAAGTGAATATGCAGAGGGACTTATAGTTACATCAGCTTGCTTGGGAGGTCATATTCCTTCATTATTAATGAATAATAGTGAGGAAGAAGCAGAAGCTAGAATGGATTGGTTTTTGAATGTGTTTGGACCAGATAAATTTTACTTTGAAGTTCAACCTGAAGATCAAGAAGAGCAGAAAATTCTCAATCAAAAACTAATTTATTGGAGTAAAAAAAAGGAAATTCAATTATTAGCAACCGCTGATTGTCATTATGTTAACCTAGATGATCACGAAGCGCATGAAATTATGCTTTCCATACAGACTCATAGTAAAATCGATGATCCGGATAGATTTAGCTTTGGAAAGTGCAGAGCATATATGCGTACACAAGACCAAATGCTTGAAATTTTTAAAGATAATCCGGAGGCAGTTTGGAACAGTGGTAAAATCGCTGATATGTGTGATTTTGATTTTCAGACAGGTAAACTATTTTTTCCTAAGTTTGCTATACCAGAGTCACATACTGAAAACTCTTATTTTAAAGAAATTTGTTATAGAGGTTTTAATAAGTTGTTAGAAAACGACAGGTTTTTAGGATCTGATTATGAAAAATATAAACTTCGTTTAGATTTGGAAATTGAGCTAATAGTTAAAATGGGGTTTGTAGGATATTTTTTAGTTGTAAGTGATTTTATTCAATGGGCCAAAGCTTCAGATATTCCTGTAGGACCAGGAAGAGGCTCGGCAGCAGGTTCATTAGTTGCCTGGGCCATAGAAATTACAAATATAGATCCAATTAAATATAATCTTCTTTTTGAAAGATTTTTAAATCCAGAGCGTATATCTATGCCTGATATAGATATAGATTTTTGCATTGAGGGTAGAGAAAAGGTAATTCAATACATTAGAGAAAAATATGGAAATGATAAAGTTTGCCAAATTATAACTTTTGGTACAATGATGGCAAAAGGTGTCATTAAAGATGTTGCTCGTGTTTTGGGATTTCCATTTGAAGATGCCAATGCGCTTACAGATTTAGTTCCTGATCAGTTAAAAATTTCTTTAAATGAAGCAATTGAGCAAGAGCCTAAATTAAAAATATTATTAGAATCTAATCCAAAAATATCCCACTTATTTAATATAGCACAAAAGCTAGAAGGTATAACTAGACATGCATCAAAGCATGCTGCAGGAATAGTTATATCGCCTGAATCAATAGAAGATGTACTTCCTGTCTATGTACCACCTAAAACTACTGAGCTTGTTACCCAATATGCTATGACAGAGTTAGAAAGTTTGGGCTTTTTAAAAATAGATCTTCTTGGCCTAAAAAACTTAACTCTAATTGATAAAGTTATAAAATTAATTAAAAAAAATCATAAAATTGATATTGATATAGATAAAATTTCTTTATTTGATAAAAAAACTTTTGATCTTATTTGCAAAGCAAAAACTTCAGGAGTGTTCCAATTAGAATCTGACGGTTTAAAAGATGTTTTAGTAAGGCTCCAACCAGATAAATTTGAAGACATTATTGCAGTTAATGCTCTATATAGACCCGGACCTTTGGGTTCAGGGATGGTAGACGATTACATTGAGCGTAGGCACGGGCGACAAAAAATAGAATATTTGTTTAATGAACTTGAAGAGATTTTGCAAGAAACTTATGGAGTAATTGTATATCAGGAACAAGTTATTAAAATAGCATCTGCAATTGGTGGATACTCTCTGGGAGAAGCAGATATTTTACGTCGTGCCATGGGAAAGAAAAAAGTTGATGTGATGGCAAAACAAAGAGAACTGTTTTTGCAGCGATCAAATAAAAATGGCTTTGATATAGAAAAAGCAAAAACACTTTTTGATTTAATGGAATATTTTGCTGGTTATGGATTTAATAAATCCCATTCAGCTGCTTATGCATTAATTGCTTATCAAACTGCATATTTAAAAGCTAATTATTTACCCGAGTTTATGGCATGTCTTATTTCTTTGGAAGCAACCAATGCAGAAAAAATGGTCTTTTATCTTGAAGAAGCAAAAGATTTAGGTCTTGAGATAGCCATTCCTGATATAAATTCCTCTGAGATTGAATTTTCTGTTAAAAATGGAAAGATTTTATTTGGCTTACAAGGTATAAAAAATGTTGGATTGGTCTCCCTACAAACTATTATTGCTGAGCGTGAAAAAAAACCATTTACTGATCTTTTAGATTTTTGTATGCGAATAGATTTACGAACATCTAATAAAAGAGTTCTTGAAAATTTAATTTATTCTGGTGCTTTTGATAATATGCCAGGCAACAGAGCTCAAAAAATAGCTGAATTACAAAAAATTATGGATAAAGCTGTTGAAGAAAAAAAGGCAAAATTGACCGGGCAAATGGGTCTTTTTAAGGTTAATAAAACAGATGTTGTAAATATGTATGCCTATCAGCCTTTGTCTGAGTTTGAAGATAAAGAGAAATTAGAAAAAGAAAAAGAAGTTATAGGATGTTATTTAAGTTCACATCCTCTTGATAAACATATTCAATTACGTTGGCTGAAAGTAAATTCTTTTGATCAAATTCTTAGCAAAATTAATAATTCTCTGCAAAAAGAACCCTTAGTAATAACATATGGTATTAAAAAGGGACAAAGAATTATAAGAACCAAAGCAGGCGATCCTATGGCATTTGTTCAGCTTGAAGATAAAAAACATTCTGCTGAAATAATACTGTTTCCAAAAGTTTTTTCCAAAGTTGAGCAGTGGTTGGAAAAATATAACATTTTCGTAGTAAAAGGTTTTCTCGATTTAGCTTCAACAACCAAGTGTAAAATTAAAGCTAATGAATTTATTCCTATAGATTTATTTTTTGATCAATATAAATTTATAGAACAGGTTACTTTTAATTTACCAACTAATTTTACTTCTGAGCATTTAGATATTATTAAAGGATTAAAAAAAGGGAAGACTAAATTAAATTTAGTCTTCACAGAAAATGGTAAACAGTTACATATTAAAACCAATCAATCAATAAACATAACTACAGATCTTCTACAAACTATTTATTCTAAAGAAATTGGTATAAATCTGGTTATATAGCGCTATTTTTTATTAAGCAGTATATCTTTTAAAGATTCGTTTTTCTTGGTAAGTCTTAGGTTTGTTAAATATTCATCTAGTTTTGGATTTTGTTTTAACAGGCATGCAATTTTTTTTAATCTTTTAAAATTATTCACTTGTTTATGAGCTTCTTTTTCTTTTTCCATTAAATCTCGCAGTGAGTAATTACGTGTAAGCCTTCTGATTATGTTTGTCCTGGCTAATTGCATCGAGTTTGCGCTGCTGAAAGTAGAAAATAAAAACATAGATAAAACTTTAGTTTTGTAATTTTTATATGTAAGCATATTATTTATCCTATAAATAGATCCAATACTTAGATTCCTGAAAATTGTACCTACTTTCTGGCTTCTTGGCAATACTTAATACACTCATGGCACCTGAATATACAGGTTTTACAAGCATCTACTACATCTGCCATCCATTCCTTAAATTCTTCTCCATAAGTATATGGTGGTTGAGTTTGATCCTGTTCAAGTTGAATCATACAATTAGTACAAGCTTCTTGTGTTCTAGTAGTTGCTTCTATTGCATGATCGTATAGATCGATACATTCTGATTTTTTGCATTCTTTTATATGTTGTGCAAAATGATCCGCAAATCTTTTACAACTTTCAATTGTTTGGTCACAAATTACTAAACATTTATCTACTTGTTCTGCACATTCTTCTTCATTATTTTTATCAAATGCATTTATTAATTTTTTACAAACTTCTATACATTTTTTGCAAATTATTTCACATTTATCACAGCTTTCTAAAAATTCCTTTGATTTATGATTCATTGTTAACCCCTTAATTATTTAGATGAACCTATACATTCATAACATCTTTTGGCGCATTCATTACATTTTTTTATTACATCTTCACATGCATCAATACATTCTTCCTGATTAGCTTTGCAATAATTTATACTCTTTTCACAGGAAGAGATACAATCTTGACAGGTTTGAATGCAGCGTTGTAAAACTGTAACACAGTGTTTGTCATCACAATTTTTTATATGCTCATTACATTGGTCTATAAGTATTTTACTTGCTCCTATAGTTTCTCTACAAATACTTACACATTTGCCTACATCTTCTGCGCAGGCCTCTAAATTTTTTACGCTACACGCACCTACTAAAAGTTGGCAAACATCTATACACTTTTCACACTTTTCTATACATGTGCTACAAGCTTCAGCTAAACCTTTTGGTAAATGTTTATTATTCATTTAATCTCCTTAAAATTTATATATTCTTATACCATTCAATTAACAATGAAAAAATTTTTGCTCTTTCCCCGTTCGCCCTGAGCGATCTCTGAGCGAGCTTTAAAGCGAGTCGAAGAGAGAGTCGAATGGGTTTACTATGTTCAGTGTTGCAAAATTTTTCCTCTAAGGGCAATGTTTTATTCTGAGTTAGCCATATATCCCGCTAGACAAATTGCCAGTTTGTGTTATTATTATATAAATAGTTAATTTATAAATATTATATTGTAGGGGTAAAAAATGAAAATTTTACTAAAAACATTATTTTTTGTGTTATCAATGACTTCGGGTATAAATGCTATGCAAGATGTCAAAAGAGAACAGGAAGTTAAAGAAAAAGAGGATAGCAAAGAAGTTGTTGAACTAAGGGAGTTGCAAAGAAGATTTCCTCATTCTGTTAATTTTTTAATTAAAGTTTTAGGCGCACAAAAAGACAAGCAAAAAACTTTATTAGACAGGATTAATCCATTTGCAAAGCCTGAGTTTAGAGTAATAAAAAATGGTTTACCTAACGATGTGATTCTGAAAATAATTAATAATTATTTATGGATAGATAAAATGAAGTTCAGGAATAATAGAAATTCTCTTATTAATCCAGAAGATATGGTAGATGCTGTTACATCATACTATAGATGGGATTTTCATACTCCTCAAGATGCTGATTATATGAGTTTGACCCCTAATCCATCAGGTCTAGGTAAATATTATTTTAGTGTTGGTAGATTTATTACTGACGTCCATGGTCGAAGAGGTCCTTCTAGCTGTAATGCTGAGTTTCAATTTATGGATCATTCGATTTTAGATATAAATCCAAATGTAGATACTAATTTGCAAGCTGCTATATCTAAAAATAAATATAAGATCATTGCTGGTTTGGTTAGCACATCTGGGATAACTTATTATATTGTAAAAAAATTAATAAAATAATTTAAAACCATTGATAAAAAAATAGCTCTTATTTATCATTTTTTTGGCTCTTTAAAATTTATAGTTTTACAAGAAGGGACAAAGAATGAAAAAAAATATATTTTTTGGGTTATTCTTAATAAATTTTTGTTCAACTGTGTTTACAATGAGTTTTAAAAACTCAGAGATTCCTGAAGATCTTAAAAATTCTATTAGAGCTGCATGTGATAAAGAGTATAAAGAAAAAACAGCAGAGTGTTTGATAGCAGAAGTGTTAATTGAAGAATTTATAAAAAAGGATGCTAAAAATTTGAACATAGCAGATCAATTGGGAAAAACATTGCTAATCTATTCAGTTATATATGGACCATCCAGGATAATAAGATATTTGGTAAAAAATAAAGTAGATATTAATGCTCAAGATAAGAAAGGTAATACTGCATTAATATATGCTGCTAAATTAAGAAGAAAGAGCGTTGTTGATTTATTGGTTAATGCAAAAGCAGATGTTACAAAAAAAAATAAAGCTGGCAAGACTGTTTTTAATATGATTGAGCCAGAATCCAAAGATGTTGATAAATGAGTAAAATTTTGTATGGTTAATAAATAAAACCAATAAATATTAAGGTAAACGTATGCATCAAAATAAAACAGAAAAAGCAAGTATAGTAGATGATATAAGTTTTTCTGGTAATATATTCATTTTCCATGCATTTGATGTAGGTGAAGATATAGATTTGGAAAATCTAGAAAAAGCTCAGATATTGACCAGAAAACCTTTTATTTTGCCAAAATATTTCAAAAGATATCATGTACCACTTTCTGTTGAACTTCCAGAGCCTAATGATGGAACTGATTGTTATAGTATAAAAATTCATAGTTTTGGAGCTATATCAATTACTTATAAAATTCCTTTTGAAGAAAGTTTGGAAGATCTTAGAAATAAAATAAATAATTTAGATGAAAAATATCAGGAACAAAGTATAAGTGATGCGTTATCTATATTTAATAAAATTAGATCGTTTATAGTAAAGCCAAAATTTTTTCATTTAAGAACTTCTTATCCTGTAATTCAAGTTTTTCCAAAAATTGATGCTGTTTTAATGAAGGAAAAATATGGTCAAACGGTTGCTTCTCTTTTAAGGTTTGAAACAGAAAACTTATCTGAATATCAAAAAGATGAAATTTTAGAATCAGCTATGGGTTATTATCGAGGTGATTTTATAGTAATTGATGCAGAAGCAGCATTTGTTGCAGATGCAGAATTTGAAGAAATATTAGACCTTTTTGAGTTTTCAAATATACAACACTTAGAGTTGCAGTTTTTTGATAAGGTTTTAAATAACCAACTTAGTATTATTTATGAACAAAAAGTTAAATCGTTGCCTTTTGCTGCCTACCTACCATTCATTGGTTCTAGAGATGCTTCTACGATAGATTTGGGTAGATTAAAAGTTGATATTTCAGTTATCACAGAAAGATTGGAAGATAGCATAAAATTAACTGGTGAAGTTTATTATTCAGATATTTATGGTCTTCTGGCAAATGCTCTTGATTTAGCTAAATGGAAAGAATCTATAGATAATAAACTTGATATTATTAAGGATATTCAGGAAGTTTATCAAAACCAAATAGACAGTATTCGGGAAGATTTACTTTCTGTTCTTATTATAATATTAATTTTTATTGAATTGGTTGTGGGTATACTTAGCTATTTAAAACATTAAATCATAAATTAAGTATTTTAAACAACTAATTAATTATATATAAAAAAAAGTTTTATCCAATCCGTTCGCCCTGACTATGCATTACCCACATCTTTTTAATACAGAAATTAAATTAATTTTAATAGACTTATATCTCTTCCCGTTCGCCCTGAGCGACCTCTGAGCGAGCGTTTACGCGAGTCGATGAGGGAGTCGAATGGGTAAAAATTCTCTTGAAAATTTTATATTTTTTTGCATGAAATAATTTTTTTAAATATTCAATTATAATAATATTTAAAAACTTAATCTTTTTTTTAGAATACAGGAAACCCGTTCGACTCATTCTTCAACTCACTGCGTTCGTTCAGAATTCGCTCAGGGCGAACGGGTTGGACAAAATTATTCTGCAAGCAACGTGTGGTTTTATATAAAAAGATGTGGGTAATGCATAGTCAGGCGAACAGGGAGGGTAGATTTTAATTTAGACTGATAATTATTGTAATGCTGCTTCCCAGGATGCAAATAATAGTTTGTGCTTTTTTTGTAATTCGCCTATTTTTTCGTAACGAGAAGAAAATTCTTCTGTGCCGTAATCATAATTAGCAAGTTCACAAGAGAGTTGCTCAATTTCTTTTTCAATTTTATTTATTTGATTTTCTAGTTTTTTAATTTCTTTGTTTTGTTCAAAACTATTTTTTTTAATAACTTCTTGTGAGGTTAGAACTTTTTGTAATACAGGTTCCTGTTTTTCTTCAATAAATTTTTTGTGATATAAATATTCTTCATAATTGCCAGTATATTTATAGGCTCCCATTGGTGTTAATTCAATAATATGAGTTGAAAGACTATTGATAAAACTTTGATCATGTGAAACAAATAGAATTGAGCCTTGATATTGTTTTAATGCATCTAGCATTATGTCTTTAGATACAATATCTAGATGGTTAGTAGGTTCATCAAGTATTAGCAAATTTGCTTGTTGGAGTAGTACTTTTGCCATGCTTAAACGGTTTCTTTCTCCGCCGCTTAAAATTTTTGTTTTTTTATGAATTAAATCCTGAGTAAACAAGAAACATCCAAGCATTCCTCTAATTGCAAGATCAGTAACTTTTGGAGCAGCAGTTTGCATAGTTTCAAAAACTGTTTTTTCAGGGGCTAGCGCAGAAACTTGATCTTGTTCAAAAAATGCAGTTGTAACATTATACCCAAAAGTTATAATGCCATTTTGAAGCTGATACTTTTTCATTATAACATTTAATAATGTTGTTTTGCCTACACCATTAGCTGCTATTAAGGCTATTTTCTCATTTCTTTCTATTATAAAGTCAATGTTACTAAATAT
>Ga0207097_1103_pt1 | contig 10310 bp, 7 predicted proteins | sample Alteio_BWMinHeat_87_FD_153541 | JGI IMG/M metagenome (GOLD analysis project Ga0207097, IMG submission 153541) | Enriched cells from forest soil in Barre Woods Harvard Forest LTER site, Petersham, Massachusetts, United States -... | ecosystem: Environmental > Terrestrial > Soil > Temperate forest >...
AAAAAATAAAATAAGCACTAATTGTTGACTTAAAAAACTCTTGTTTCATAAACTCTTGTTATAAAACAAAAGTGATTAAAAAAGGGAGATCTTTATGTTTAAAAAACAATCAATAATTTACTCACTTCTCTTTTTTGTCCTACCTATTACATTTACCAATCATTTAATTTCCGAAAATGATTTTTGCGTCTTGAATAACATTTTAAAATCAAACTATCAGATTTCAAAACAATATCCCAAAAAACCCTGGACCATTATGGTTTATATAGCCGCAGATAATGATCTTTCCATTTTTGCTTGGCAAAATATAAAACAAATGGCGCAATCTGCAAATCAAAATGCACATATAATAGTTCAACTAAATGAGCCTGGACCAAATAAAAAAACACAAAGATACCTCATAGATAAGAATAAAGCCTATTTATTAAATAAAGAAAATCAAGCCAAAATGGATAGTGGAGATCCCAAGACAGTTATAGACTTCTGCACTTGGACCCGCTATATGTTCCCCGCAGATCATTATATGGCTGTTTTTTCAAACCACGGCAGTGGAATTATAGATTATGGAAGAGGGATTGTAAGACTAATAAATACCGCAGAATACTTCACATTAAACCCAACAACTCTAATGCTAGAATTAGATAGGAGTGTAGAATTTCTAGAAAATTTAAAAGAAGAAGAAAAAGAAGAAGAAGAAGATAGAGGTGTTTGTTATGATGAAACACATCAGTCATACTTAACTAACCAAAAATTAGAACAGGCCCTCAAGTCTATTTGCACTAATAATTTTAAATTTTCAATATTAGGGTTTGATGCATGCTTAATGCAGATGGCTGAAATAGCCAATCTAGCAAAACCATATGCGGACATTTTAATTGGATCTCAAGAAGTAGAGCTAGGACCAGGATGGGAGTACTCAAAAATATTAAAACCACTTGAATCAAAGATATTAAATCCTGTTGATTTTGCAAAACACATAGTACACTCATATTCAGATAATTACATAAATATTACGAATGAATTTACTTTATCTGCAATTGACCTAAAGGGTATGAACCCACTTGAGGCAAATATTAATGAAGTTGCTCAAATTTTAATAGAATGCCTAGTAAATCAAGCCGGAAATTCTGCAAAAAATGTGATAAATATCTCGAAAAACAATATTGGATTTGAAGAACCAAGCTATATAGACCTGACAAGCTTTTATCAAAATTTAAAAAATAATATTTCAAGAATATCTCTTAAAGATAAAAATAATGAGCTCAAAAATAGACTAAATAACGCACTCGCAAATGGATTAAATATACTAAAAAGTATAATCATCGAGAATGCTCATGGTTCCAAAATAGAATACGCAAAAGGAGTTTCAATATATCTTCCAGAGAAAAAAATTCATCAATCTTACGGAAAAACAAATTTTGCCAAGAGCAACCATTGGCTTAATTTAATTTCTAATTATATAGGACTTTAGACCCCCTACAGACTCAGCACAAATAATGTTGTATATTAAAAAAATAAGTTAAATTTTTAATTAGAATGTCAAATAATGAATACAAGAGAAAAAAAACAAGAATTATTAAATAAACTATATGAACCATACAAAAATTGCATTCAGTGTCCACTAGGAACACAGGGAAGAAAAAATGTAGTTTTTGGAGAAGGAAACCCAGATGCAAATTTGATGTTTATAGGAGAGGCTCCAGGCAAAGATGAAGATGAACAAGGAAGACCATTTGTTGGAATGTCTGGCCAACTTCTAAACAAAGCCCTTGAAATAGCAAGAATAAACAGACAAGATATCTTTATAACAAACATAGTTAAATGTAGGCCCCCAAATAATAGATTGCCCACTGAATTAGAAAGCAAAACCTGCAAAGGAATACTATTATACAATCAAATAAAAATTATAAAACCTAAAATCATTTGTACCCTTGGATCACACGCCCTAAACTCTTTGATGATTACAGCCAAGGGGCAACCCCTAAAGATAACCAAAGTCAGAGGAAAAATTATACAAAAGGATAAAATAATGATCCTGCCCATATATCATCCGGCATACATTCTTAGAAATAGAAGCGAATTGATTACATTCATAAACGACATAAAATTAGCAAAAGCGCTTATAGACAAAGACGAATGATACAAAAAATAAACAAAAAAAAGTTATGTGGAAAACTATGTGGAAAGTATGTGGAAAGTATGTGGAAGTATGTGGAAAGTTTTCTTGGCGCAAACGACCTAGACAATAAATCATATTTTTGTAACCCCCAAAAGCTTGTGCAGCAAGCAATACCCCAGCTTTTGAAAAAATCTGATTTTTGAGTTTTCCACATACTTTCCACATACTTTCCACATAAGCGTAAAAATTCAAAAATGCATCCAGATCAACAGATTGTTATATGTTTTGTAAAACTTTCCACATAAAAACGGTCCGCCTATTATTATATTATATATAATATATATTAATAATTATAATAGGCGACTTGGAAACACCAAAAAATATGAAGTTTATGTTGCTTTTGTTTTTTTAAAATTTCTGATACAATTCTTGTATATCTTTTTTGTACTTCCATAAAAAACAGTAAATGATCTGATTGAAGGATGATCCAAAGTGAAACTAGCAGAAGTTATAGCCCAATTGGTAGAAGAAAGGGGCCTCGATAAAGTCACCCTAAGCTCAATAGTATGTGAAGGCATGCTTGCTGCCTATAAAAAAAAGTATCCCGATTTGGATATAAAGGTAGAATACAACAAGAAAACCGGTGAGCTTGAAGTCTTTTCCAGAAAATTTGTGGTGGCGGCGGTTCAGGATGACGATAAAGAGATAAGTCTAAAAAAGGCCAAAAACATTGACAATCAGCTTGAGATAGGCAACGAAGTTTGGGCGCCATTTGATGGAAAAATAGGAAGAATTGAAACAATCAAGGCAAAGCAGGTTATTTCTGAAAAAATTCGCGCTATAGAATATGATACGATTTATAAATCATTTAAAGATAAAGAGGGCTCTATAGTAAATGGTATTATTCATAGGTGTGAAAGAAGTGGTGCACTTGTTAAGGTTGGAGAATCTTTTGCCTTCTTGCCAAAATCCCTTACCGCACCTGATGATAAATGTATAGCTGGTCATCCAATCAGAGCTCTTCTCAAGGAGGTTTTGCCTAATCCAAGAAATGAAAGTCAGTTGATTTTGGATCGCAAGTCTTCAGATTTTTTAAAGCGTCTATTTGAGTTAGAGATTCCAGAGGTCTTTGAGGGGCTCGTTGAAATAAAAAAAATAGTTCGTTTGCCTGGGTATAAATCCAAAATAGGTGTGGTTTCCAATGATCCCAATATTGATCCAGTTGGGACCTGTGTGGGTATTGGAGGGGCCAGAATAAAGCCAATATTGAAAGAGATTGGATCTGAAAGAATAGATGTTATAAAGTGGACCGATTTTTCTTCAGATTTAGTAAGAGATTCCTTGAAGCCGGCGCAAGTTAATAAAGTTGATATCGCAGGCTCTGTTGCGCGTGTTTGGGTTAGCGAAGATCAGAGGTCTTTGGCTATTGGAAAAATGGGCCAAAATATTAGCCTTGCATCTCAGTTTTCTGGTTTTGATATTCAGCTTATGGATTTAGAAAAAAAAACATCGGGAGAAAATGAGTAGTTCGGTGGTGATTGTTATAAGTTAAGCTGTTTTATAACTTTTAATTGTTAGGATAGGTATGCGTGTTTATGAGTTATCTAAAGAACTTGGGGTTGCGAGTAAAGACGTTATCCAAACACTTAAGGAGCTTGGAATTGATATCTCTAGTCATATGTCTGTGCTATCGCAGAACCACATAGATTTATTGAAAAAAAAATATTTGAAGGGGAAGGAAGTCTTGGGGGACAAAGAAAAGTTGGTTGAAAAAAAAATTATAGAAAAAACTGAAATCAAAGGGCTTGGATCGGAGCAGGTAGAAAAACAAAATATGTCTATTCAAGAAAATAAGCTAAAACCGCAAATTAAGCATAAAAACGAGTCCTTAATGCAGCAACAGCAATCCAAGGATGAAAAAGAGGTGTTTGCTGGTGCTGGAATTAAAAAGGAGATCTATTTGAGATCTATGACGCTTGGTGATTTTGCAAGGGAGATCAATGTATCTTCTAGTGATGTTATATTAAACTTACTAAAAAAAGGATTCGTTTATAATAAAAATCAGATGCTTACTGAAGAGCTAGTGGAGAGATTGGCTAGATCCTATGATGTTGAAGTTTTAAAATCTGCTGATAAAGCCAGTAGTGCTTTATCCGGAAATATTGCTAAATTAAATAAAACAACAGAAGAGAGGCGATTGCCGGTAGTTGTAATTATAGGACATGTGGATCATGGCAAAACAACTTTACTTGATTTCATAAGAAAAACTCGTGTCGCCGCTAAAGAAAAAGGGGGAATTACTCAACATTTGGGTGCATATCAAGTTGCAACTAAACAGGGAAAAATTGTATTTTTGGATACCCCTGGTCATGAAGCATTTAGGGCAATGAGAATGAGGGGGGCAAGGGTGGCCGATTTGGCTATATTGGTTGTGGCTGCAGATGATGGTGTTATGCCTCAAACGATAGAGGCAATAAAACAGGCCCAATCGGTTAATTTGCCTATAATTGTGGCAATCAACAAGGTTGATAAAGTTGACTCTGCTAGAGTTGAGGTTGTAAAAAATCAATTATCACAACAAGGCTTGCTTGTTGAAGATTGGGGTGGAGATATAGTATCTATGCCTATATCTGCAAAACTAGGACAGGGCGTAGATGACTTGCTAGATATGATAATTCTTCAGTCAGATCTAATGGATCTGTCAACCGATAGTTCTGTTTTAAGCAAGGGCTATATTCTTGAATCAAAAATGGAGAAAGGTTTAGGTGTCGTTGCTACATTTTTGGCCCAATATGGAACTATTCATGTGGGTGATTTTTTTGTATGTGGTGATACAGTTGGCAAAGTTTCGGTCTTGATAGATTCTTATGGCAACCGAGTTCAGTCTGCTGGACCTTCTGTTCCGGTACAAATTTCTGGATTAAACGATATTCCAAAAGCTGGTGACCTACTTCAAGTTATCTCTGAGAGTGAATTCTATTCATTAAAATCTAAGAAGCTTGATGTAAAAAAGGGCATTTTGGCGACCAAAACTGTGCCCACTAACACGATAAATATAATTTTAAAAACTGATAATGATTCATCACGCGAAGCGATTTTGGGCTCTATAGATAGTTTTTCAAAAAAAAATGAAAAAAAGATATATATAGTTCAGGCTTCAATTGGAAACATTAATGAGAGCGATATATTATTGGCTGAAAACACAGGATCTGTTATTTATGGATTCGGTGTGAAGTTGGAGACTAAAGCTGCGCAGTTGGCTCAAAAGGAGTCTATATCTGTCAAAAATTTTTATGTAATATATCATTTAATTGATGATATTGTTGAGTTTGCAAAGAGCAAAAAAGAAGCTGTTTATAAGCGCATCAAAATTGGCGAAATATCTATAAGGAAGGTTTTTGATATAAAAGGCATAGGCGTTGTTCCTGGTTTTTATGTTAAGGAGGGGAAGGTTGAAAAGGGGGCTCACCTTATTATATGGAGAGGCAAGACAAAGATTGGAGAAGGAGTAGTACAAAGCTTGCAGAGAGAAAAAAAGACAGTTAAGGAATTGGGGGTTGGCCTTGAAGGAGCTTTATTTGTTGATGGATTTAGAGATTGGTCCGTGGATGATAGAGCAGAGTGTTTTGTGAGCGTAAAAGTTGATTGATCTTAATTTGAATTAACTATGAGGTTTTTTTTAATATTTTATTTCGCTATATCTTTTATGGTTTCGTTTTTCCTTGTTCCCTTTTTAATATATATTGCGAAAAATTTTCATATAATAGACATGCCTGATGAAAAATTGAAAAGACATTCCCAGTCTGTACCTTATTTGGGTGGGTTAGGTGTTTTTTTGGGTTTATTTTTTCCACTTGTTATGTCGAATTTTTTTACATACATTAACTTATTTTTTATTTTAGGATTGTTAGGATTGGTTCTTTTGGGGCTTTTAGATGATATATTGGTATTCGGTCCTTTTAAAAAGTTTGTAGGACAATGCTTTTTTGCTGCTGTTTTGTTAGCTTCGATAAATCACTTAGATATTTTGTCATTTAAATTTTTTAATTATTTCATATCATTTTTCTGGGTTTTGTCTATTATTAATGCATTTAATTTGATAGACGTAATGGATGGTTTAACATCATTTGTTGCAATTCCTGTCGGATTATCTTTTTTGTTTTTTGCTATAATATTTAATCAGCCTTGTTTAGCTGTTATTATTACCTGTTTTATTGGTGCAATGATTGGATTTTGCTACTATAATCTACCACCGGCTAAAATTTACCTAGGAGATTCAGGATCTTTGTTTGTAGGCGGGTTTTTGTCTATTGTGTCGATGATGTTAGATTGGCAAATTTCATCAATTAATTCTCTTGTTGTCAGTTCTATTATATTGTGTATACCAATACTAGAATTAATCTCTTTAATAATAATTAGGTTTTACAAAAAAATTCCTTTTTATTTAGGAAGTCCCGATCATTTTTCTATTTATTTAAAAGAGAAGGGATGGAATGAGCCGAAAATTCTTTTTTATATTTTGTCTATCAATATCTTTCTTTTTTTTATATCTATCTTATTTTATTTTCAATATATAAAAATGACAGGTTTAATTTTTATATTTATACCATTTCTTTGTTTTTGGTTCTATACACTTTTGTTTTCAAAATAATTATAAATAAAGCAACAAAAAATACATTTATTGAGGACTTATGAAACATTGACGTTGCTTTGTATTTTCTTGCAACATGTTTGTGTTGTCATTTTAAAAAACTGCAATTCGGTGAGGTTTTTTGTTGTTGCTTTTTATTTATTTTTAAAAAAATTGTTTTTTTGAATGATCTTGATTTTATTATAATACTTGCCGGAAAGAATTATAAGCGAGTTTTGTTGATATGCTTTTTTTAGGTAAGTATTTATACTGCTTCGGGAGCTATGGTTTTAGCTCCCAATTTTTTTAAATTATCTTGGTAGTTTTGCTTATTTGCATCCCTACTTAAATAGTATTATTATATTAAATATATAAATTATATAATAAGGCCAAATAATTATGAAATCACTAGATATTAGAAAAAAGTTTTTTGATTTTTTTATTAGAAGTGGGCATGAGAAAATTGAAAGTTCTTCCCTTATACCTGCTCAGGATCCTACATTATTGTTTACTAATGCCGGTATGAATCAATTTAAGGATGTCTTTCTTGCTAAAGAAATACGAAATTATAAACGTGCTGTAAGTATACAGAAATGTATGAGAGCTGGTGGCAAACATAACGATTTAGATAATGTGGGTTTTACCAAACGGCATCTTACTTTTTTTGAGATGATGGGTAATTTTTCTTTTGGTGACTATTTCAAAAAAGAAGCTATAGAACTTGCTTGGTTATTTATAACCAAAGAGCTAGAGATCAATAAAGATAAATTACATGTAACAGTTTTTGAAAGCGATGACGAGTCTTATGACTTGTGGTTAAAAAATATAGGTGTTCCAAGGGAAAAAATACATAGACTCGGAGCAAGCGATAATTTTTGGCAAATGGGAGACATTGGACCATGTGGTCCTTGTACAGAAATATATATAGATCAAGGTTATGGAACTGGTTGTAGCTCTAAAAATTGCTCTCCTGGATGTTCGTGTGATAGATTTCTAGAATTTTGGAACCTTGTTTTTATGCAGTATAATAAGCAGCCTGATGGAACTTTGGATAAATTAAAGCAAACGGGTGTAGATACTGGAATGGGACTTGAACGAATTTGCGCTATTATGCAGAATGTCGAGTCTGTTTATCAAATTGATCTTTTTTTGCCAATAGTAAAAAAAATAGAAGATTTGTCTGGTCTTAGATATAGCGAACAAGAAGAAAGAATTAAGGCAGCTTTTCATGTTTTGGCGGATCATATTAGAGCTTCATCTTTTTTAATTGCCGATGGATGTTCACCATCCAATGAAGGTCGTGGTTATGTTCTGCGTAAGATTATTAGGCGTGCTGCTTTGTTTGAAAAAAAACTGACAGAAAAATCTATTTTTCCCAAATTATCAGAGTCTGTTGTAGAATCTATGTCTGATATATACCCTGAATTAAAAACAAATGCTCGCTTAATTAAAGATGTGTTAAAAAGCGAAGTTGAAAAATTTGCTATTAATTTGATTCGTGGTGCAACTATATTAGAAAAATATTTTGAAGAAAATAAATCCAGTAAAATTATAAATGGAGAACAAGCTTTTAGGTTGTATGATACCTATGGATTTCCTATTGAGGTGGTCCATATTTTATCTAATGAAAAGGGATTTACTGTAGATGCAGAAGCTTTTGAATTAGAAATGCAAAAACAAAAAGAAAGATCCGGAAAAAAAGTAGTTAATCAAGAAATTGATCTTGATGATTCTATAAAAACAGAGTTTATTGGATACAGCGATATGTCCTGTTTATCAGAGATTCAGGCAATTATTCACAATGATATGTTAGTGAATGTGTTAAAGAATGGCCAAGAGGGTTGGATTATAACAAAGAAGACACCTTTTTTTGTAGAAACTGGTGGTCAAGTTAGTGACAAAGGATATATTAAAATTGGTAATCAAGTTTTAGATGTTTTGGGCCTAAAAAAAATAAACAAGGCGATAGGGATAAAAGTAAAAACTTCTGTTGATATAAGAGTAGGGGATGGGATTTTTTCTGAAGTTGAAAAATCCGTTAGATTAAATACCATGAAAAATCATACAGCGACCCATTTGCTTCAATCAGCTTTGATAAATATTTTTGGCAAACAGATTAAACAATCTGGATCTGTGGTAAATCCAGACTATTTACGTTTTGATTTTACTTTTGGTAGAAATCTTACAGGTGATGAAATAAAACAAGCAGAAGAAATTGTTAATGAAAAAATTATGGAAAATATACCTGTAGCTGTTTATCAAACTACCTATAAAGATGCTTTACAGAAGGGTGTGATTGCAATTTTTGGAGAAAAATATAATCCAGAAAATGTTAGAGTAATAGATATTTTACCATTTTCTGCTGAACTTTGTGGCGGAACTCATGTTAATAGAACAGGTGATATTGGTTGCTTTAAAATCATAGAGGTTGGAGCCCTATCTGCTGGCAGCAGGCGTATAGTTGCTGTTACTGGTCCAAAAGCTATAGAGCTTTTTCAAACTGATTTTACCATTGTTAAAAATCTTAGTCAGGAATTTAAGGTAAAAACAGAAGAAGTTGTTGAATCTATATTAAAACAAAAATCCCAATTAAAAAATTTACAAGATATTAACAGTAAATTAAAAGCTCAATTATGGAGATCGCAAGTCCCAGGCTGGTTGGAGAAGTTAGAAATCATAAAAGATTTACCCTTTCTGTTTTTGAGTATAAATGATTTTGGTGTTTCTGAATTGAAAGATATTGTCTATGATTTACAGAAAAATAAACCTGGATTTTATTTTGTTGTATCAAATTTAGAAGATAAAAGTGTATTTGTAACTTCTTTGGCAAAACAGTATAGTAATAAAATTAATCTTAAAGATTTTAGTTCTTGGCTTACAAAAGAAAATAATTTAGTTGGCGGTGGTAGCGATACTCAAATCCAAGGTGGCGGTCCTCTTGTTGATACAAGCTTGCAACATAAGATTAAAAAGTGGTTCGAATCAGTATGAATCCCGCTTGCTTATATAATAAAATCTGGTAATTTAGTGTTATATGTTTTCTTTGATTTATGTGAATATAATTTCAAGTTGTCGATCTAATAATCTTTATGAGTAAATATTTTTAGATATAATAGGGTGATGTTTTTGAAGAAAATAATTATTAAGTTTTTTTTATATTTTTTTGTATTAATTAATTTCAAAACCCAACCAGCTGTAATAATTTGGGATGTGGGTGAGACTTTAATTAAAGCCGATAAAAGCAAAATATTTTGGCATTTTGGTGCTTTGGAGATATCAAAATATATGTTTGGGTATTGTATAAGAAATGGCGTAGGAATAACCGGTTTTTCTGAACACATGAAAGATTTATTTTTATCTACTCTTTCAAGGATACCTTCACCATGGCAAGGAATTACGCCTAATTATGAAACATTAGGTATTGATGGTAAACCAATGCCTACTTTACAAAGAGATTTTTTATTAGGAAGGGTTAGTTCAAAGCAAATTATTGAAATAGTTGAGGAATGGGTAAAAAATAATAGAGATCATTTTAGTGGAAAAACTCAGAGAAAACTTTTC
>Ga0207097_1104_pt1 | contig 10135 bp, 12 predicted proteins | sample Alteio_BWMinHeat_87_FD_153541 | JGI IMG/M metagenome (GOLD analysis project Ga0207097, IMG submission 153541) | Enriched cells from forest soil in Barre Woods Harvard Forest LTER site, Petersham, Massachusetts, United States -... | ecosystem: Environmental > Terrestrial > Soil > Temperate forest >...
TACAGCTGTGGAAAATTGGCCAGGAAATAAGAGTATTATGGGACCTCAATTGATGCAAAATATGCGTGAGCATGCTCAATATTTTGGTTGTGAATTTTTATCAGAGACCATAATAAAAGTTGATTTTACTAAAAAGCCATTTTCTTTATTTACTAATAAATCTAGAGAATTAAAAGCTGAATCTGTAATTATCGCAACTGGTGCAACGCCAAAAAAATTGCAATGTCCTGGCACAGATAAATATTGGGGAAAAGGTGTCACAACTTGCGCCGTATGTGACGGAGCTTTTTATAAAAATAGACCGGTGGTCATTGTAGGAGGTGGTGATACTGCAATGGAAGATGCATCATTTATGACCAAGTTTACTGATCAAATAACTATTGTCCAAAATTTAGATCAATTAACTGCTTCAAAAGCTATGCAGAAAAGAGTTATTGGAAATCCAAAAATTAAAATAATTTATGATAGTGTAGTAGAAGAAATTAAAGGAACCGGAGAGCATGTTAATGAGATCTTAATAAAGAATCAAAAAACGAATAAAATTGACCACCTGCGAACAGATGTTGTTTTTCTTGCTATTGGACTTTCTCCTAATACAAATTGTTTTATTGGGCAAATTGAGTTAGATAAAGGGGGGTATATAATTGTCAAAGATGAAACCAAAACTTCTGTTGAGGGGGTATTTGTTGCAGGTGATGTAGCTGATTATAAATACCGTCAAGCTATAACCTCTGCAGGGGCAGGATGTTCTGCGGCTTTAGATGCAGAGAGATACTTGAATTCAATTTGAATATAAAATTTATTGTATTAGTTAATTGTCTTTGATTTATTGATTTTTTTGAGCTATATTAATGGTTATTAAATCTTGGCAAATTTACACAAGGAATTCAAATGTCTATAACATTTAAACTAAAGCGTAAAAAGCGTAATAGAAAGCACGGATTTCTCGCACGTATGGCAACACATGACGGCAGAAAAATTGTAAACAGACGTAGATCAAAAGGCAGAAAACGCTTGACTGTTCGTGCTCGTATAGGCAAATAAGGCCATATGACAGAAGTTTCTAAGTTAATTTCTTCATTTAAGAAAAAGGAAGTTGATCAAATATTTAAGACTTCTAAAAAAAGAATTAAAAAAGAGGGGCTGGAAATTATTCTGGCCCCTAAAGTTTTAGACTTTGGTAGAATTTTAGTCATTACATCAAGAAAAACTGGCAGTGCGCCCAAGCGTAATAAAATTCGTCGCAGGTTAAAATCTATTTTTTATGAAGATAAATTGTTTAATCTAGGTTATGATTGTGTTATTGTTGTTAGGCAAAACTTTTCTATAAATTTAAGTTTTCTTGAACTCAAAGAAATTTTAAATTTTGTGTTTAAATTATGAATCTAATAAAGTTATTACTAAATTATGCTCGTATGGTTCGTCCTTCGATTTCGCGCTTACGCGCTTCACTCAGGATGACTGGAGAAGAAAGAAAGAGTCCGGTCATGCTGAGCTTGTCGAAGCATCACCACGAGCGCTTTTTACTTTCTGTACCCGTTCGTCCTGAGCTTGTCGAAGGATACGAATGGGTTTCATAGGATATCAAGTGAAAAAATTTTTACTTGATATAATTTTAATGTTAAGACCCTTATTTGCTCCCCAAGGTGCATGCAAATATTTAGTCTCCTGTACAGATTTTGCAAAAATTGAATTTGAAGAAAAAACCTTTATTTACGCTTTTCTTTCTATCTTAAAACGAGTTTTATCTTGTCATCCATTTTCAAAAACTAGTAATATCCAGTAATTACATCTGCTAATTCTTTAGGTATTCTTTCCTGAAGAAGCTTGTTTTTGATTAGCTCTTCTCTTTTTTTAGATTCTGCTGCCAGTAAATTTTTTATAAGATTATAATTTCTTTCGTACAACATTCTTGTGTCTTCAGGTGTAGTCACAGTATAAGGATAGGTATTCCAATTTTTATTAGCTTGTTCATCTGCTATGTCTAAGGCTGTTTCACCATCGTTATTTTTCAAATTTGAGTCGGCTCCTGCTTGGAGTAATGCTTTTACAATTTCTAAATTGCCTTGATTTACAGCGTACATTAAAGCAGTATTGCCAAATCCATCTATAATATTTGGATCAGCATTGGCATCTAATAATAATTTGATTAAATTAACAATCTCTTCTGGTGTAAAATCTCTATCATTAATATTGATTACATCTACAGTAGGTGATTTTGATATAAGTACTAAAGCGGTATCGCCAAAATAATCTTTTGCATTTACATTTGCACCTTTTTCTAAAGCGCTTTTTATTAGCTCTATATCAAAATTTTTTGCGCCTTCAAAAAGCATTTCATCAGGATTTTTTTCAGATTTTTCACTCATACAATGAGTAGATGCTGCAAATATTAAACAAATAATCGAAAGTAATAGATATTTATTTTTCATGATAAACTCCTTTATTTTTAAGATGGACATGCATATTCAGACACTATATCTGCCAATTCTGGTATAAGAGGGCTTGTTTCATTAATCATTTTAGCAGTCTGTTGTTTAACCATTTTTCGTCTAGCCGGTTCTTCTTGCAACATTTTTTTTATAAGAATAGAATTTCGTTCCGTTAAATCTATTTGACTTTGGGATAGATTATGTAAATGGGAGAGATCAAACTTTTTATTAACTTGTTCGTTTGCTAAATCTAATGCAGTTCGGTATGCAAGGTTTATTAAGTTTAAATCGGCTCCTGCTTGGAGTAAAGCTGTGACAATTTTTAAATTGTTGTTAAGTACAGCTCTCATGAGTGGTGTATATTTATACCTATCTTGAATATTTGGATCAGCATTAGCATCTAATAATAATTTAATTATGTTAAGAATTTGTTCGGATGTGAAAATTTTATCCTTAATATTTATTGTGTCCCAGCGGGGAGCGCTTGATATAAACATTAAAGCTGTTATACGATTCTCGTCATTTTGGACGTTTACATTAGCACCTTTTTCTAAAGCGCTTTTTATTAGCTCTATATCAAAATTTTTTGCGCCTTCAAAAAGCATTTCATCAGGATTTTTTTCAGGTTTTTCACTCATACACTGTGTTAGTTGTGCAAATGTTAAACAAATAATCGAAATTAATAAATATTTATTTTTCATGAGGGCCTCCATATTTTTTATAAAATTAATATCTTAAAATAAATTATATCAGGTATAAGTGTTAAAAAGCAATATTGTTATTTCAGTTTGGAATAATAATATTGCTTTAAGCTTAGTATATCTAAAAATATTATAGCAGTTCTGTGGCCAATCTGCTAATTTCGCTTCTCTCTGAAGTCTCTAAAAACAATGCGCCAAAAAGTGATTGCCCCTTAAATCTATTGCTGGCTATAACTAATCCATTACTGCTAAAATCTAGGTAAGGAGAATCAATTTGGTAAGGGTCCCCAGATAAAATTATCTTACTACCTTCGCCTACACGAGTTATTAAGGTTTTTACTTCATGCGGGGTTAAATTTTGAACCTCATCAATAAAGATGTATTGGTATGGAATCGATCTTCCTCTCATATATGTAATTGCTTCTAATCCAATTTTACCTGATTTTATAATCTCATCTAAGGGTTTTAATTTATTTAAACTATTTTTGTCTTTATATCTTTCTCTGTCTTTAAATTTTGATTTTTTGTTTTCTTTATAACTCATTTCTTCATGTAATTCTTGTAGATGTTGCTTATTGTGAGAGGAATGTACTATAAGATCCATATTGTCATAAATTGGTTGCATCCAACTATGTAATTTCTCTTGAATATCTCCTGGAAGATAGCCAATATCTGGACCAAGTGGTATAACTGGCCTTGAGATAAGAATTCTTTCATAAACATTTTGTATCAAGACTTGGTGTAATCCTGCCAATAAGGCTAAAAAAGTCTTGCCTGTGCCTGCAGGGCCTATTAATGAAACAAGTTGGATACTTTCATCTAAAAGAAGATCTAAAGTCATTAATTGTTGTGGATTTCTAGGTGTTATGGGCCATCTAAGTTGTGGAATACTTACGCTCTTGAATGTTTCATTTCCTAAATATCTAAATAATCTATAGTTTGCTGGATTGTTATTGCTTTCTATCATTACAAATTGATTAACTTCCAATATTCGCTCAAATAAGAGTTCTCTTAAAATCTCAGGAAAATCCTTTTTGAGTTGTATTGAAGGTACCGAGACTCTTATCCAACCCTTATAAAGATCATATTCAGAAACTTTGCCTTTCATATAATCTTCAGATTTTATACCCAAAACATCTGCTTTTACTCTAGCATTAATATCTTTGGATATAAAAGTGATGTCATGTCCTTGTTGTTTGAGGCCCAACACTGTAAGTAGAATTTGATTATCTTCTGTTTGCAGCAAAAATGGAAAAGATTGTGAGGCTACTTCTGGTAGTAAAAAAAATATTTGAATTATGCCTCCATTGTTTAATTGAACACCATCTTTTAAAGAGCCTCTAGATCTTAAAGAATCTAGATGCCTAATGGCTTCTCTAGCATTTCTTCCTCTGTCTGTGGTTTCAGATTTAAACTTATCTAGTTCTTCAATTACCATAGCAGGTATACCTACTATGTGTTCATTAAAAGAAAATAATGATTGAGGATCATGAATCAAAACATTTGTGTCTAATATGTAAATTTTACGGTTGTTCATTCATTTCCTTAATTTTATTACACATGATATTTTCATTAACACATTACAAAAAAAAATATTCAGCTACAAGAAAACAAAAAATTGGTATAATTTATCCTAAATTAAGCCCAAAGGACAAAAAATTATGGAATCACAAAAAAATCTTAATGTTTTAAGGCACTCTGCAGCACATTTGCTTGCCCATGCTATTTCTGAGCTTTTTCCAGAAACTCAATTGACTATAGGTCCTGCAACTGAAGAAGGTTTTTTTTATGACTGTCTTCCTATACGCAATTTTAAGGAAGATGATTTGCCCACAATTGAGCACAGAATGCATGAGATATCAAAAAGAAATTTGAAATTAGAGCATAAAGAAATTTCAAAAAGTGATGCCAAAAAGATTTATAAGAATAATCCCTTTAAGCTCGAGCTTATTGAAAATATACCTGGTGATACAGTAGGTCTTGCAACTCAGGGTGATTTTTATGATCTTTGTCGTGGTGGACATGTTGAAAGAACTAGTGATATAAAATATTTTAAACTTTTAGGCATTTCTGGATCATATTGGCGCGCTGATAGAAATGGGCAGGCTTTGCAGCGTATTTCCGGTACAGCTTTTTTTACTCAAAAAGATCTTGAAGATTATGAACAAAGAATAGTTGATGCTCAACAATATGATCATCGTAAACTGGCAAAAGAAATGGATTTATTTTCCTTTCATGAAGAAGGTCCAGGATTTCCATTTTTTCATCCAAAGGGTAGAGTGGTTATAAATCAACTTATAAGATTTATGCGTAAATTACAGCAGCAACAAAATTATAAAGAAATATCTACACCAATAATTTTAAGTGATGAACTATGGCGTAGATCCGGCCACTATGCACATTATAAAAACAACATGTATTTTACAACTATAGATGATAAGGCTTACGCTATAAAGCCTATGAATTGTCCTGGGGCAATTTTAGTTTATAAAGAAAGACCAAGATCTTATCGTGAATTACCTCTGAAACTATCTGAATTTGGTCTTGTACATCGTCATGAGCTTTCTGGTGTATTACATGGTTTACTTAGAGTAAGAGCTTTTACGCAAGATGATGCACATTTCTTTTGTACTATTGAGCAAATAGAAGAACAAATATTGGGTATAATTAAAATAGCTTTTCATGTTTTAAAAAAATTTGGTTTTGAAAAAATTCAGGTTAACCTTTCAACTAAACCTGAAGATTCGATGGGAAGTGAAGAGTTGTGGCAAAAAGCAACTCAGGCACTAAAAAATGCTTTATCCAGTATGGATATTAAATATAATATTCAAGAGGGAGATGGGGCATTTTATGGTCCTAAAATAGATTTCAAAATAGAAGATTCAATGGGCAGGCAATGGCAGTTAAGTACTATCCAGGTTGATTTTTTTCAACCTATTAATTTTGATTTATCATATGTTGATTCAACGGGCCAAAAATCTAAACCGGTTATTATTCACCAGGCAATTTATGGTTCTTTAGAGCGTTTTTTTGCTATTCTTTTGGAGCATCATAAAGGACATTTGCCATTTTTTGTGTGCCCTGTACAAATAAAAGTATTAACTATTACTGAAAAACAAAATGAATATGCTTTACAGGTTGTACAAAAATTAAAAGAAGGTGGCATAAGGGTAGAAGCTGATATTTCATCTGACCCTATTTCTGCAAAAATTAAAAATGGTTTACTTGAAAGAGTTCCGTGGCTTATAGTAATTGGACAAAAAGAGGTTGACGCTCAAACATTAACTCTTAGATTTAAAGACGGAAAACAGGAATTTAATCTAAAAATTGAAGATGTTATTAAAAGAGCTATGGATCAAGATATATAATTTAATTATTTTAAAGATAATTAACAAAAAATATTTTTTTTAGTAAAAAATGTTAAATTTTTTTTCAAAATTGTTGACTTTTAAAAACTTCAATTAGTAACATATTAATGAGATGTGAAAAAAGGAAGTGTAGTAAGTGTCCTAATAAAAAAGGAGGCCCGATATGGCAGTAAAAAGGAAAACAGCAAAAAGAGCAGGAGCTAGAAAAAGCGCAGCTAAGAAAACTGTTGCTAGAAAATCTGTAAAAAGAAAATCTACAGCAAAAAGATCAGCTGCTAAGAAATCTGCAAAAAGAAGATAAGCTCTTTTTCAAGATACTTTTAATATAAGGCGCTATAATTCTTATGGTGCCTTATTTTTTTAAACACCATTTCAATATTTCCTGTGTTCAAGCGATAAATATTATTATATATTATGTAATAATAGCATATTTCATAACATTTTATAGAGGTGTAACAGTGTTTAAAAAAATCACTCATATTACAGTTTTTGTTTCAAATCAAGACGAAGCACTTAATTTTTACAAAAAATTAGGGTTTGTTGTTCATACAGATGCAAATTTTGGCCCTATGCGTTGGCTTACCCTAAATTTAGAAGACCAGAAAGATATGGAGCTAGTTTTGTTAAAAGCAGAAGATGAACAAGAAAAAGCTTTGGTTGGCAAACAAGCAGGTGAAAAACCATTATTTAATTTAGAGACCAGCGATTGTTTTGCAGATTATGAAAAATTAAACAAATTGGGCATAAATTTCATCGAAAAACCTGCAGAACAACCTTGGGGTGTCTCAGCTGCATTTAAAGATTTGGATGGCAACCTTATTTATATGTGCCAACCTAGATAATTTTATCTTTGGTTCTTTACGCCAATTCTGGGACATAGATTATAAATAGCGCATTTTGAACAAAATGGTGAAATCGGAACACAAATATTCTGTCCCCACATTACCATAAGTTTATTCCATTCGGACCAGTGTTCTTTTGGTAAAACTTTTTGTAAAGCGATTTCTGTTTGTTCAGGTGTTTTGGTTTTTACTAAACCTAATCGATTAGAAATTCTGTGAACGTGTGTATCAACACAAATTGCAGGAATATTAAAACCTTCGGCTAAAACCAGATTTGCTGTTTTTGGACCAACTCCTGAAATGGAAAGTAATTCTTCTTTTGTAGAAGGAACCTTGTTATTAAATTTTTCGATTATTTCTTTACTAACATCATGAACTAGTTTGGCTTTTTTCTTGTAAAATCCAATAGAATGAAATAAAAGCTCTAGTTTTTTGATTGGAATATTTAGAATTTCTTTGGGAGTTTTTGCTTGATTGAATAGTTCAATACAGATTGGAGTAGTGACAACATCTCTAGCTCTCAAGCTCAAAAGGCAGCTAATAAGAATTAAAAAGGGATCTCTGCCATAATTATCTATTATAACAGTAGCCATTGGCTTTGGCATGCCTTTTGTAGCTCGATGTAAAATTTCAATTATTTTTATTGCACGAACACTTATTTGTTTTTCTTGAATTAAAAAACTATTCAATTTATATTAACCGAATGGAGGTGCTTCTAAGGCAACTTTTACTAAAGCTATTAAAAAAGATATAGTTGATTTATGATAAAATAGGTTATTCACAAATCTTAAGAATCCATTATGCTTGGACATTAGAAACTCCTATGTAAATGTTTATAAATATAATGATATTATAATAATAAAATACGATATTTTCAATAATGATTTACAATTATTTTAATAGTTATGAATTTTTACTTGCAGTAGAAATTATTGCTTGCTCAATTAAATCATATCTTTTAATTATGTTAATTTTAAATGGTATGCATTCGCCAAAAAAACAATGGCCTTGGATTTTTATTATATCAGTTCTTGTAAATGGTATTTTCGAAGATGTTGTTTGGATGATAAATATATTGAAAATATTGGAATATATTAAGTTTGACTATAGAATATGGGTTTTTTTTGTTAGATTTGCTTGGATATCTGAAATTATAGAGTATCAATCTTTGGTGCTATTTATAGAAAGCTTAGTAAGAAAAGAATTTAGAGTAAGCCTTCTTCAAAAGTTTTTTTTAACAATCAGTGTTTTATTAGCCTTACCTTTACTTTACCTGTCATTTATATCATCCTTTTTTACTTATACGCCATTAGATAGATCTCCTATAGAAATCAAGTTTATCAAATTAGTATCTATGTACCCTTATATAATGGTTATTCCTACATTGATTTTGGCCTTCTATAAATTGAAAAACTCTAGATTGCCTAAGTTGGTAATGACACATTTTAAAATATTAGTTTTTGGTTTGATAATTCCACGAGTGTTATCTGATTTCTATCAAGTATATCAATTTGCAACAACTGAATCATTAAAAGCTAATTACTTTGTAGTAAGTCTTTCAACATTGTTGATTTCTTGTGCTGCTTACTATTGCATGAAAAAAATTATGAGATTACGGTTTCTTAATTTTAAACCCCATGTGCAATCGTCTAAAAAATTCCATTTTATAAATAATTTTAAATATACTTTAGAACAATTGAGTTATGTTTCAAATATACAAGAATTGTTACATATAACTAAGGTTTTCTTCAAGGAACATTTACACATATCTGCAAGTAGAACAACTTTTTATATAAGAAATATAGATTCGAATGATCTAAACTTTAATAATTTTAGTTCAGAAATGGATAAGCATAAAATCTTACTTGTTGAGAGTTTTATAAATACCAGTGATCATATAGTAATAGAATTATTACAAAAATCTAAAGTTTTTATAGTTGATGAAATAGAATTTAATGCGTTTTATAAAGATAACCAGACAAATCAATTTATATTAGATTTTTTGAGATCAATTAATACTGAACTTTTTGTTCCTATATATAAAAATAATATTATTATCGCTTATATTCTTGTTGAGCATGATCCTAGAAGTCAGCAAATTTATAGTGATTTAGAAAGAGATGAGATTGTCATATTTTCAAGTTATTTGGGCAATATAATTAATTTGATACAGAACAGGAATCTGAATTTCCTAATTCAACAAGAAAAGGATTTAAAAGAAGAAGTTTATAATAAGCATCAGGAAATAAGTCAATATAAAGAGAGTATTAGATCATTTTTAAAAGTTAATAAGAACGAAAAAATAGGGGTGATGTTCTATAAAAATCGTAAATTTTTGTTTGGTAATAAACATGCTGAAGAACTAATTTCTGTAAATGTTAATACACAAGATGGTTATATAATAACTCAGGATTTGAAAAATATAGTTCAACAAGTAGAGGAATATAAGTCCCAGCAAACATGCTATTCTAGAGATACTGAAGGTGAAGGGATAATTATTACTGGAATTCCAAATATAGATAATAGTATAATAATTGTAGTTTATAAGCCCGATGTAACTGATACCATAAAAAAACAATTAAGTTTATTAAAAGATCCCTCAAAATGGGATTATTTATTATATTTGGAGACTACTAAATCTGGACAGTTAATAAATCAATTGATTCCAAGTTCAGGAGAAATTTTTTTAAATTATAAATTGGACCTTTTAAAAGTTGCTTTGACTAAGAAACCAATTTTGCTTGAGATTCCTGATGAGGATTTAATTCCTACTGTCGAAATTATACATCACA
>Ga0207097_1077_pt1 | contig 10002 bp, 9 predicted proteins | sample Alteio_BWMinHeat_87_FD_153541 | JGI IMG/M metagenome (GOLD analysis project Ga0207097, IMG submission 153541) | Enriched cells from forest soil in Barre Woods Harvard Forest LTER site, Petersham, Massachusetts, United States -... | ecosystem: Environmental > Terrestrial > Soil > Temperate forest >...
TGTTGAGGTTCCTTCTCATAAATATTGGGGGGCTCAAACGCAACGTTCGATAGAAAATTTTTGTATCGGCACGGAGAAAATGCCTATAGAGCTTATCTATGCTCTTGGAATTGCTAAAAAGGCTTCTGCAATAGTCAATGCAGAGCTAGGTCTTCTTTCTGAGGAAAAAAAAGAGGTCATTGTAGCTGTTTGTGATGAACTCATTAACGGAGAGCTCAATGACCACTTTGATTTGGTTGTGTGGCAAACAGGTTCTGGCACGCAAACCAATATGAATGTCAATGAAGTCATTAGTAATAGAGCTATTGAAAAAATGGGAGGCGTGATGGGCTCTAAAACGCCTATCCATCCTAATGATGATGTCAATAAGTCTCAGTCATCTAATGACGTTTTTCCAACAGCCATGCATATAGCAGCAGCTGTTTCTATTCACCAAGGGCTTCTTCCTCATCTAAATACCCTTTTGCAAGGCTTTAAAGAAAAAACAGAAGAATTTAAAGACATTGTGAAAGTGGGAAGAACGCATTTAATGGATGCTACACCTGTGACACTTGGCCAAGAGTTCTCTGGCTATGCCTCGCAAGTAGAACACGGAATAAGAGCTATTAAAAATGCCTTGCAGCCCCTTTATGAAATAGCGTTGGGCGGCACAGCTGTTGGTACAGGAATTAATGCCCACCCTAAGTATGGAAAAAGAGTTGCAGAAGTGATTGGCGAACTTACAGGCTTTCCTTTTATAACAGCCCCCAATAAATTCGAAGCTTTAGCAGCAAATGATGCAGTTGTAGAGATGAGCGGCGCGCTTAAAAGAATTGCTTGCTCGTTTATGAAAATCGCGAACGATATCCGCTGGCTCGCCTCTGGTCCAAGAGCTGGCCTTGCTGAAATTTTTATTCCAAGCAATGAGCCAGGTTCTTCTATTATGCCAGGTAAGGTAAATCCAACGCAGAGTGAAGCCATGACCATGGTAGCTGTTCAAGTGATGGGTAATGACGCCGCAATTGGTTTTGCAGGCTCTATGGGTAATTTTGAATTAAATGTCTTTAAGCCTGTCATGATTTATAATCTTTTACAAGCTATACGCCTTCTCTCCGATGTGTCCATCAATTTCCACGACAAATGCCTAAAAGGAATAAAAGCCAACCTTCCTAAAATCAAAGAGCATCTAGACAATTCGCTTATGCTTGCAACAGCACTAAACCCCGTCATCGGCTACGACAAAGCAAGCAAAGTCGTCCAAAAAGCCTACAGCGAAGGGATCACCCTCAAGGCAGCGGCCGTGGCCTTAGGCTTCCTCACCGAAGAAGAAGCAGCAAAGGCCCTCGACCCCTCCAAAATGATCTAAAAAAAAAGTATGAAGGATGAAGAGAAAAAACTGTTATTATTCAGTTTGCTCAGAAATAATGTTTTGGAGTTGTCTGGAAAAGGCTGGCAGATAGTCTCTAATGGTTTTCCAGATAATATCAAGATCTGTATCAAAATAAGCGTGGATTAAACGATTACGCATTCCTACTAATTGTTTCCAGGGTATTTCAGGAAATTGATCTTTAGTTTTTTTAGAAATTTGATTTGCAGCTTCTCCTAGAATTTCAAATTCGCGTAGGATGCCAGATCTTAATAGTCTGTTTGTATTTAGACTGGCTCTTCTCTTGCCTTTTACAAAGGATAGGATGGCCGTTGTAGAGTCCAACATATGATTTAAGCGAATTAAATCTTTATGTTCCATAGATGACTTTGGCTGTAGACAAGACGTCGTTACGGAAATAGGGGCTTAAGTCATTGGCGGTTTTAAGATCAACATCTCGTCCCATAATAGAACTTAATTCTGATTCCATATCAACAATATCAAAGAGTGTGGGAATATGTTTTTTATTAAATTTAACAAGAACGTCTATGTCGCTTGAGGCATGAAAGTGAGAAGTTAAGATTGATCCGAACAATGCTAAAGAAACAATATGATATTTTTTGCAAAAGGCGGCGATTTTCTTTTTATTTATACGGATTTTTAACATATTAACTCTTACTTTTCCTTAATATATCATAAGCAAAATTATTTTTGGAAGAGCTTTGATTGTTTTTTGAGGCGGAAGAGGTTGAAGAATTTTTCGATGGATAGGATGCATTTAGCGTGGATGGCGGTAAAGAAGACCCAGCTGAAGAAGAAAAGGACAATGGAAATGCTTCCCATGATGATGTCGGAGAGCCAATGCGCTCCTGTAAAAAGCCGTGGAAGGCAAAGGAATGCGGCATAGACCGCAGCTATTTTAGCCATTCTTCCTTTTATAAAGAAAAGGGCGCAGCTGCCAAACAAGAGGGCTGTTGTGGCGTGGTCTCCGGGGAATGTGCGGGAGGCCGTATCTTTGATTTTTAGCCAATTTATATGATCGGAGAGCTTGACGCTTCCTTCAAAGACAAGGGTGGGGCTTGGGCGAGGAATTCTTAAATAAGATCTAAAAAACAATTCATTAACAAAATAAATAATTAAAGCTGCAAAGAAGATACAAAATACAAATTCGGCGATTTTTCTTAATTTAAAGTGTTTATGAGCGCTTTGAATATAGGTAGCAAAAACGGCAATGATACAAATATCTTCTAGCCAGTCGGCATAACGGTGGTTAGCCATAGCCCAAAATGTTTGCCACCATTTAGGTCCATTTAATGAGGCATTTGTAAGTTGAAAGAATGCTTTATCGATAATATCCCAGATAGGTCTTGTAGCAGGCCATAAATAAGAGCCTACAAGAAATAAAATGAGAAGGTGGCAAATAAGAATGCCCTTTAGATTCCATTTTCTGTAGGGAGATAAAGCTTCAATCGACATACTTTTTTCCTTCTTAAGGTTTTGCTTTCCTTATCTTAGCTCAGGTGTAGCCTAGATGCATCCGATATCTCTTAAGGGCCAAAGGCCCGTCATATTATAGCCCAGGTCGCAGCGTAGCGGAGGCCTGGGTAAAGGATATAACTCATATCGAGCCCTGTAAGGGCGGCATAAGCTTGCAATTTTATGCCGCCCTTACGAGGCTGACAAGAAATAGCGTCGGGCCGCCTTTCGTTTTCTTTCCCCGAATTTTTCCTTCACTGCAAATACCCTATTCTTAGGAGTATGTGAATTTGCAGTGAAGAAAAAATTCGGGGAAACAAATCCAAAATTCGACTGCGACGGTATTCCCTGTCAGCCTCTACAGGGCTCAATGTTGATTTCGTTCTTTACCCAGGCCTCCGCTGCGCTGCGACCTGGGCTATTAATATGATGGGCCTTTGGCCCTTAAGGTACATCGGATGCATCCAAGCCGCCTCTAAGCGAAAAACAAGATGCGTTATATAATTTAGGCTTTGATAATACAAAAAAACAAAGTTTTTTTGTAGTTAATCTTTAGAGTTAAAGTGGATTCCTATTCTCGTGAGTAAAAAACGGATGGTTAGGATAGGGTTTGTCAGTAAAAATTTTATGAGGTGAAGGTAGGAGGTTCCTTCAATCTTTTTTTTAATAAAGGAAGGGTTCCTTGCCAAGGCATCTAAAATCCAGCCCCTATAAGGGGGGGCTAGAGGCTCTGGTAAATCTTCTAAAGAAAAAAAATGAATGTCTTTGGTTTCATTCCCTTTTAAAGGATTTCCTGAAATAATGGAGCATTCAAAAAAATAGGTGACTTGAGAGAGTTTATTTGCAGGAAGGTACTCGGCAATTTTTCTTTCAATTTTTGTTTTATAGCCCGTTTCCTCTTCGAGTTCTCTTAGAACAGCTGTTTCAGGAGATTCTCCTGTTTCAATGCCGCCGCCTGGTAAAACCCAAACGGGGATATCTCTTCTTTTGATTAGAAGAAATTTCCCTTCATTAAAGATGATTCCACAAACTGCTTGTTTTGCCATGCGAAATAGTGTAAAACATAGAGCAATTATGTACAAAAGCTTCTTTTTACTATTTCTTTTTTTAGTGGGCTGCAAAAAGTATGATTTATCTGTAAGTCAGCATCTGATTAACAGAGAATATCTTGCAAGCACCCATGTAGGAACCCCCGACCCCTGTCAGGAGTGTCCTCCTACGGGCGATATGCTAAGTGTTGAATGGGTCATTCCAAGAGAGCTATTAGGAGAAAATCCGGAAGTCGTTTTACACATTCTCTTTAAAAACTACACAGAAGAAACGCTTTATTTTCCCATTAAAGAGAGGGCTTCTTATGTAACGTACTATCTTCTCGACGATGACTACGAAGAAAAAGAAGGAATTTTTGCTTATAAAGCAGAGATTGTAACAGAGGATGGAGAAATATATAGAGAATGGAAACATCAATTGTGGGTGAATCTCATCACACTTGAAGAAATGGAAGAAGAGTCTACAGAACAAAGTAATTCCTGCGTATCAGACCAGCCAATGCAAGAATCTGTGATGGAGACTCCATAGCGCAAAGATGCAGGGTCTTCGCTTAAGGCTTGGTTTCCTTCTTCTAGATTGCTCTCAAGCATAACGCCTATAATATTTTTATTCCCTTCTTCTATCTGTTCAAAAACTGAAACAAAAACATCTTTTTGCTTTTCATATTTCTTTTGAGAATTTCCATGAGCGCAATCGATTAGAATGGGGGAATTAACCCCATGTAAATGCATCATTTGTGTTACCCCTGCAACCGTTTTTTTATCGTAATTAGGCCCATTTGTAGCGCCTCTTAAGACCATGTGGGAATAAGCATTTCCAAAACTTTTTTTTGCACAAAGCTTTGCCTCATCATTTATTGCCATAAAGGCATGAGCTGATCTTGCTGCAATGATTCCTTGAATGGGGCTAAGAAGATCGCCATCTAAAGCATTTTTGAAGCCCACAGGGAAACCAAAAGAAGAAGCTAGCTGCCTATGGGGTTGGGAAGAGGAGGTACGCGCTCCAATAAAACCCCAAGTGATTAAATCTTCAATATAAGGCGCTACAAGAGGATCCACAAATTCTGTAGCAACGGGTACTCCTAGTTCAGCCATCTCTTTTAGGAGCTTTCTTGTCCAATAAAGGCCTGTTGCTATGTCATTTGTTCCATTTAAATAAGGATCATAAAGCAACCCCTTCCATCCGGTTGTTGTACGCGGCTTTTCAAAAAAAAGACGCATCACCAGGAAAGAAGAATGAGTTAGCGCCTCTTCTTTAATGCGCCTTGCATATTCTAAAGCCATTTCGGGATCATGAATAGAGCAAGGCCCTAAAATAATAGCAACTCTGGGATTAGATCTTTCTACAATGGAGGCAGCTTCTTTGCGACTTTTCAATATAAAATCTTTCCCTCTTTGGGAAAGAGAAATTGCAAGTTTTACATCTTCAGGAGTAGGGAGCAAAGGTTGCGCAGTAAAAAATTCCATATCCGGCCAAGTTTTAAAAACTCATACCACGATAAAACTTATTCCGCAATCAGAGAGAAAGAGAGAGGATAAATTCCTCTCTCTCTCTTTCTTCCTCTGTGGTTTCTTGTCTCTGTGGTTAAAAAAATGCAAGTCGCTGCGAGCTCAAGCGTTAGCTAAAGACAAACCACAGAGACAAGAAACCACAGAGGGGGGAAAGAGAGAGAGGGGTTTTTACCGTCTCTCTGTTCCTTCAGGTGAGGTCGTCGATTTTTTTCATGATGAGGGCGAGCTCTTTTTCGGATTGCTCGAGTAGGGCTTGGATTTTGTCTACAAGCGGTTTGGGGGCTTTTTCCACAAACTCGGTGTTGGCAAGCTGCGTTCTTGCTGTGTTTTGCTGGTTAATGAGCTTTTCTTTTTCTTTATTTAGGCGGATCTTTTCCTTTTCTTTCATTTCTTCCGGTAAAGGAATAATCAGCTTAAGGCTTCCAACCATTGCAGAGGCGCTCATGGCAATATTTATCTCTTTATGTGTGTAGGTGATACTTGAGAGCTTAATAAGGCTTTTTAAAATAGGATCATTTTTTTGAATTAGCTGAAGCTCTGGGTTTTTTTCTGCCGCAACGAAGATAAGATCTGTTGCTACATTAGGAGCTAGCTGCATCTCGGCGCGGATATTGCGGATGGTGCGCAGTAGCTCATCGATAAAGGCAAACGTTTCTTCAATCTTAGGATTGATATGGCTCTCTTCAATCACTTGAGGATAAAGAGAAACAATGCATGCAGGGGCTTTTAATGCTTCAAGGAGCTCTTTTGTATAAGCATCGCAGGTTGCGGAAGGTTTTGCTCCTTCGCATATTTCTTTAAGATGTGTGTACAGCTCTTCTGTAATAAAAGGAGCCATCGGATGTATAAGGCGAATCACGCTTCCTAAAATCACAAGGAGGAGTTTTTGCTTATTCTCTTTTTGGGCCTCTGTTCCCACTTTAAGAAAGAGGTAAGGCTTTGTGAATTCTACATAGTAAGCGCAAAACTCTTTCCAGAAAAACTCGTAAGACGTAGTCGCTGCCTTATCAAAGCCATATTCAGCTAGGTGGGCATTTACATTTTTTATCGTCTTGTTTAGTAAGGAAAGAATCCATTCATCTTCTAAGGTGAGAAGGGAAAGATCTAATCCTTTAGAAATAGCATCGGGTGTTAGCGTTTCTAAATTTGTAATCACATAACGCGCGCCATTCCAAACTTTATTGGCAAAGTTTTTAAATTCTTCAAAGCGTCTTCTGTCTAGATCGATCTGCCTTGCGTAGGTTGTGCTTGCACAAAGCGCCATACGCATGGCATCGGTTCCATAGCTTTCAATGATTTCTATGGGGTCGATGATGTTACCCTTTGATTTAGACATTTTCTCCCACTTATAATGGACCTCTTGGGGGAGGGGGGCTCCCACATCGTAATCATGTCTTTCTTTACCTGTTACATAAGTGATGGATCCATCTTTTTGTACACGCCAGTAAGATTTTCCATAAATTAATCCATGGACAAAGGTTTCAGGGAAAGGAGGAATGTCTAGAGCATATTCACCCATTAAAATCATGCGGGCAATCCAGAAGAAAAGGATGTCATGTCCTGTAATGAGTGTTGAGTTAGGATAAAATTTTTGTAGATCACCTGTTTTGTCTGGCCAGCCAAGAGTGCTAAAAGGCCAAAGAGCAGAGGAGAACCAGGTATCAAGCACATCTTCATCTTGTCTCCAGGCATCGGGATTTTTGGCTACTTCAGAAGGCAACTCATCTCCTGCATGGCAAATCATATTTTCCGGATTTGCTTTTTCATACCAAATAGGAATTCTATGGCCCCACCAAAGCTGTCTTGAAATACACCAATCGCGGAGGTTATCAATCCAATGAAAATAGGTACTCTCCCAATGAGGAGGAATAAGTTTTACTTTTTTTTCTGCAACGGCATTTTTAAGTTTTTCCTTAAAGCCGCTTGTCTTTACAAACCACTGTTTAGAAAGATACGGTTCGATCACAGCTTTTGAGCGGTAGGAAATACCTACTCTATGTTTATGGGGAACTGTATTTTCAAGAAGGCCAAGTTCTTTAAATTTACTTACGATGGCACTCCGCGCTTCTTCCATAGTAAGCCCTTCAAAAGCGCCGCCTTCTTGATTGATCTTGCCATCAGGAGTCATCATGGTGATCATGGGAAGGTTATGTCTAAGACCTATTTCGTAGTCGTTAGGATCGTGCGCAGGGGTAATTTTTACAGCGCCTGTTCCAAATTCAGGATCGATATGGGGATCTGTAATAATAGGGATTCTGCGCCCTACAATAGGAAGGAGAATATATTTTCCTACAAGCTCTTCATAGCGCTCATCTTTAGGAGATACAGCTACAGCTACATCGCCTAGCATGGTTTCTGGGCGTGTCGTGGCAACAACTATATAGCCTGTCTTGTCTTCAAGAGGGTAGCGAAGCATCCATAGGAAAGAGTCTTTGTCTTCATATTCTACTTCGTCATCAGCTAGAGCTGTTTGGGTATAAGGATCCCAGTTAACAAGATAATCGCCCCTATAAATAAGTCCGTCATCAAACATCTTTTTAAAGATGGTTCGGACTGCTTTATTTCTCTTTTCATCCATTGTAAAGCAGAGTCTTGACCAGTCGCAAGAGCAGCCAAGCTTTTTGATTTGGTGGAGAATATGCGTTTCGCTCTCTTCTTTCCATTTCCACGCATGGCCTAAAAATTCTTCTCTTGAGTATTCAAACCTTCTTTTGCCTTCTTTTGCCATGAGTTGCCTTTCAACAACTGTTTGGGTAGCAATCCCTGCATGGTCAGTTCCAGGAATCCAAAGCGCTTCAAAGCCATTCATTCTTTTCCAACGGATAAGAACATCTTGCAAAGTACTAACAAGAGCATGCCCCATATGCAAGACGCCTGTGACATTTGGAGGGGGCATCACAATTGTGTAGGCAGGTTTTTTAGATGCGGCATCGGCTTTAAAAAAGGAGCCCTTTTCCCAGAAATTATACCATTTTTCTTCAATGAGGTGAGGCTCGTAGGCCTTTGCTAGTTCTTTTTTTGGATTTTCTGTCATGAAATGTACCCGAGTAAAGAAAGAAGCTTATCATAATATTAAAGACAAAGAGAAGAAAAAATTATGGGTCGTATAGCTGCTGCTCTAATAATTGTTTTCGAAATTTTTTATGGCAAAGAATCTTTTGAGCGTACTCATCATCTTTAGCTGCTGCTTTTTTTAAATAAATTTCAGCTTTGATGAAATCTGGTTCCATTTTTTTTCCTTTATAAAGCAAATAACCTAAGTGAGATTGAGCATCAGTCACGTTTTGGTCTGCTGCTTTTTGCAGATATTCAAGACCTTTATCTATATTTTTTTCTATTACATCTCCTTCGATGTAATATCTTCCGATCGCGTATTGCGCTCTTGAGAGTCCTTTATCTGCAGCTAATTTAAAATATTTTGCTGCTTTTAAATAATCTGTTGAAACTCCATGGCCCCATTGATAACAATCGGCTATAAAAAGTTGTGCCTTAGAAATGTTTTGATCTGCTGCCTTTTGAAAATGCTTTGCAGCTAACTTAAAACATATGACCTCTAGATGCTTAAATTTTTTGCCCCTTCGATAATGATAAAGCCCTTTTGCAAAGTCGAAGGCAGCATCCATGATCTTAACAACTATTGATTTAATGAGAATTTCTTGAGCGCTAGTGTTTTCTTCGGAAGAAAATTCATTATTAATAGGCTGAGATAATTCTGATATTGGAGTCATAATAAATATTGGGTTTTTTTGTTTTAAGAATAATAACATTCATTGCTTTTAATATAAAGCTCATTTACCAAAAAAACTTCAAAAAATGGGGTATAACTCATGATTTTAGCTAAGGTTTTAAGGAGTTAACGGCAAGGAAATGATAAGAATGATATAATGATAAGAATGATATTTTTTTAATTTTTTTTCTTCATCATTCATATCATTATATCATTTATATCGCTGCTTTTGTCGCTCGGATTCCAAATGCTTTGACTATGGTGTTAGACATTCGTCACACCCTGGCTAAATTATGGGTCGTATAGCTGCTGCTCTAATAATTTTTTTTGAAATTTTTTATTGCAAAGAAACTTTTGAGCGTCCTCATAACCTTTAGCTGCTGCTTTTTTTAAATAAATTTCAGCTTGGATGAAATCTAGTTCCACGTTTTTTCCTTTATAAAACAAATAACCTAAGTAAGATTGAGCTTCGCTATCGTTTTGATCTACTGCTTTTTGCAGGTATTCAAGACCTTTATCTATATTTTTTTCTATTACATCTCCTTCGATGTAATATCTTCCGATGTTGTACTGCGCTCTTGGGAGTCCTGTATCTGCAGCTAATTTAAAATATTCTGCAGCTTTTAAGTAATTTGTTGAAACTCCATGGCCCCATTGATAACAATCGGCTATAAAAAGTTGTGCCTTAGAAATGTTTTGATCTGCTGCCTTTTGAAAATGCTTTGCAGCTAACTTAAAACATATGACCTCTAGATGCTTAAATTTTTTGCCCCTTCGATAATGATAAAGCCCTTTTGCAAAGTCGAAGGCAGCATCCATGATCTTAACAACTATTGATTTAATGAGAATTTCTTGAGCGCTAGTGTTTTCTTCGGAAGAAAATTCATTATTAA
>Ga0207097_1107_pt1 | contig 9492 bp, 5 predicted proteins | sample Alteio_BWMinHeat_87_FD_153541 | JGI IMG/M metagenome (GOLD analysis project Ga0207097, IMG submission 153541) | Enriched cells from forest soil in Barre Woods Harvard Forest LTER site, Petersham, Massachusetts, United States -... | ecosystem: Environmental > Terrestrial > Soil > Temperate forest >...
GGGCTTGAACCAATCCGGCAGATAGCGCAGGACGTTCTTCAGCCCGGCCGTCTGGTTGACATACCACAGACCCACAAGGATGGCAGCGAGCAGAAGAATGTGCAGGATCCAGCGCACGGCCTTGGCCATGCCGGGAAAGTCGCGCGCCTTCGAGAAGACCGGCAGGATCAATCCCACCAGTTGCCGAATCCAGCCCCAGACCGTCGTCAACACTGACATCAAGTAGCCTCAATCAACCTTCGTCCGGTTCACCGTCGCGTAGCGACGATATGACGGTAGCCCAGCCTTTCAAGGCCTTTCAAGGCTGGGTTTCGACCGCGAAAACGAACATAGCGTCGCGTTAGCGACGCTATGCGTCAATACTCCAACTCAACCAAAGACCTTATACATAGCAAAGATCACCAGGGCCGGGATCAGTATCAAGAACACCGCCGCACCTACCATCAGCATCCGTTGCAGCTTCTCGCGCCCTTCGAGCGGCGGGACGTAAGTGACCGGCTCGCCCTCGGGCGGCTCGCCGGACCAGCGCTGCGGTTGGCTGTGGATGATCCGCGCATGCGTGGCGTTAAACCATTCTTCAAGCCGCGCCGGCGAGTCGCGCAGGTCGCCCCGGAAGCCCAGCGTCACACACAGGAAGAATACCTCCAGAGCATCGCTGCTGCGCCCTTCGGCGCGTTTCGCCTGTTCCCAGAACATCGATGCACGCAGGTTCGTCTGATAGAGCTGCGTCTCGAGCTTGTTCTCGTTCCAGCGCGAGCCCCACGGCGTCTCGACCATCAGCTCATCAAGCCAGCAAACCAACGCATAGCGCATGCCCTGAAAGGGTTGCGCCGGCCTCAAGATGTCCGACCCGCCCGTCCCCATGCCCTCCATCGTAGGACCGGTACGCCCGTAGTCCGGCCAGCGCCGCGCCTCATGTTCGCTCTTGAGCAAGCGCAACAGCTCCTGTTGCACTTGCGAGAAGTCCCGTGGCGTGCCTCTGATCAGGTCTTCTCGCAGCGTCAAACCGTAATTCAGGATCGGATGGACGATATCGCCGATTTCTTCGCGCATGCGGTCAGCTTTCCTTCGTCGGGACATTGGGCATGATGTACAAGGTGAACTGCAGCGAAGACTGCTGACCGTCGGGTGTCTTGATCGTCAGCACCTGCTGCCGGTCAATATTCCCCAGGACGCGCGATTCATTCACGCGGATCGCCAGCGACAGCTCCTTTTGCACCTGGGTCCACTCCTCCTGCTGCGATCCACGGTCCACCTGAAAGTAATACAGCCCGTTCTTTTGCGGCAAGGACCGCGGCGGCAGGGGCGTGTGGGCAAACTTTAGCCCGGTCCGGCCGTACTTGAAGATGTCATCCGCCCGGCTCGAGCTGCCGATCTTCATATCCAGGCCACCCGGCTTCAAGAGCGCGATGCATTTCTCCGCGCTCAGGGGCGTGCTCACACCCACGAACATCTGCCAGGCCGGTTCAAGCCAGGACGGCTCCAAGGCCACCTGCAACCGCAAGCCCGCACCCACGAATGGCCTCTCCTTGTACTCCAGCGGAGCAATCCCTTCAAGCATATCTTGCAAATATTGCTTGACCCGATAAAAGCAACCGCCAAGATCGTCGTGATCGTAGCGTGGCAAATGCGGCGGCCGGCAATCCCGGCCGAAAATCGAGAGCTGTCCCACGATCCGACACAACTCCGTATACGCTCCAAGAGGATGAACGCCCTCGGCAAAGGCCATGACTCCGAGGACGCTGTACGCCTCGTTCAGAATGCGCAACTGTTCGAACAAGCGGCGGTCGCCGGCCGATTGGCTATCGAAGCCGATCCCGCGCGAGACCACCTGCGTCGCACGCTGCTCCACATGTTTGCCGATCTGATCGTAGATGTTCTGCAAAATGTGCACGCCGAGCGGCTTCCAGCCGTCACACGCCAGGACGGGCGGTATGTACGCAACATCCAGTTCCGGAGGCGCCTCCGCCTTCGCAGACTTTTCAATCCGCGCGATGGGCAGCAAATCGTAGCCGGAATGATCCTGCGTGGACAGCAGCAGTTGCATATTCACCAGGCGGACCTGCACCTGCTGTGCGTTTACGCCGGTGTTCTCATCCTCCAGATCCTGCGTGTCTACAAGGTAGCGGGCGCCATCACTGCGGGCGGCACTGGTGTTCGCCCTGCCAAGCTGCAAAGCCGGAACTGCGACGTACACGGTCAACCCTTTTTCGGTCTCCAGCGCCCCTTTCAGGTCGACAGCGTCGAGCCGGCCGTCCTCCGGAATGGAAATGAGGGTCCCGTCGCGCAGCCGTGCGTGCATGGCCAGCACTTCCAGCCGGTAATTTGCCAGTCCCTCGAGGTTCAACTCAATGTCGCGCAGTCCCCAGTTGTAGTGCGAATCCCACTTGTCGCCCAGCTTGGCCTGGTGTGCGCGATAACGCTCTGCAACCTGAAAGTGGTGCGGCCGAAGGAACATGCCCTCGTGCCAGTGGACGGGTCGGACGGTCATAATTTCTCTTTATGAAAGATAATGGCAAGACGGGCAAGGGCGCGACTCCATCAGCGCCTGGAAAATACCGTCTCGATGACCCGCTCGTCCACGGATGCGACAGTAGTCGGCTTTGGCGAGTCCGCGTATTTTAGCCACCATTCTTCAGCCAGCTCGCGCGTCCACTGATCCGCGCACTTGCAATCCGCGAGTGCCTCCTCGAGACTGCCGACATCTTGAAAACGCCGTTGCGGATCCTTCTCCAGGCAGCGCACGATCACGCGCTGCAAATCCGGTGGTAAGTCATCCTGAAACTCTGGGCGCGGCGCGAGCGGCTCATAAGCATGCGCGTGCAGCATTTGCAGCGGTGTCTCGCGGTCAAACGGAAGCTGGCCGGTCGACAGAAAGTAAGCAACCGCGCCGAGGCTGTAAATGTCGCTCCTCGCATCGAGTTGGGCTCGCCCTGCCGCCTGCTCCGGCGACATGAAAGCCGGCGATCCAGCCAGGGTGCCCTCTTGCGTGAGCTTGATGCTTCGATCATCGAAGCCGAAAGTCTTGACCAGCCCGAAATCCAGCAGCTTTGCGACGTCGTACACCTTGCCGCGCTCGCACGCAAAGATGTTGCTGGGCTTGATATCACGGTGCAGAAGCCCGATGCGGTGAGCTTCGCGCAAGGCCTGGCAAACCTGGCGCAGGAAATGTACCAGACGCTCGGGAACCAGTGCTCCGTGCTTCTCCACCATGTCCTCGAGCGTCATGCCCGGAAGATACTCCATAACGTAGTAGAAGACTCCTTCGTCCGTATGACCGTAGTCGAAAATTTCGACGCTATTCCAGTGCGTGAGCGAGGCCATCGCCTGGACCTCACGCTCGAAACGAGCCAGCGTGTTCGGATCGAAGGCCTGGTCGGGACGAATCAGTTTGATGGCGCAGGGCCGGCGGAGCATAACGTGCTCGGCGAGATAGACATCGCCCATCCCGCCGCTGCCGAGCTTCCGCTTCAGCCGGTACTGGCCGATCCTTTGGGCGTGGAACGCCGTCTCTTGCAACTGGCGAATCCGGTACGACCCGAACACCGCCACCGCCGTTGCCGTCGCCATCAAGATCGCCGTGTCGGGAAGCGCCTGTTTGACGTACGTGACTCCGGCCGGCCCGACGAACGCTCCAATGGCTGTAATGCCCAGGGCGAAAATCGAGATCGCGCCGGCGAATGCCGCACACCGTCGCCAGGTATTCGGAATGAACACACCGTAGATCACGATCAAGATGAACCATCTTAGCGCATTGCCGACGGCCGCGAGACGGACGAAAGCCGTTCCGCGACCTTCGACCGCCAGGCTGACGACCAGGTTGACGAGGAACTCCCATTGAAGAAACGCGAAGAAAGCGGCGAGGACGCCGAATGCGGTCAACTCCAAAGCGCGCAATGCCGTCATCGACAGTTCGCGGTGGCTCCAGAGCACCAGGCAAACACCAGCCATCGCCGCAATCGCGGAGCCATGGAACACGATGCCGATGACGTCGTAACTCGGCCCCGCCGCGATCTCGAACAGATTCCGCACCAGATAGAGGCTAAGCGCGCCAAGAATGATCAGAACGGCGAGCCGCAATCGCGTCCGCAACAGGCAGCTAATCTCATGCGCCAGGCCTTCGGTACTTTCCGAGCGCGACGCGAACCGGCAGCGCACGCGCCGCGACTCGGCCGGCTGAGAAGGCATGGAGGAACGACTCTCGCTTCCTGGCGACCGTAGATTGGAATTGTTCATGATCTCCTCACGGGCGCGGTGGTCGCAACCGATCAAGGGTATTGTATGCGAGGAATTCGTGGTGTGGGCTTTAGCCCACACATAACAACGTGTGGCAAAAGCCCAGGCTGCCAATCTCCCGATCCACCCGTGATAAACCACTAGCCCGGCGAATACTTTGCCTGTGGCGTACGATGAATCGTCGCCCTGGCATGTGCCTGCAGACTTGCAATTTCCTTCAACACCGAAGTCACACCCGCCCCCGTGTCATGAAACTCCAGGCTCCAATTGCACTCCCACTGCCCGCCGGGGGCCAACATCTTGACACGCCCCTGTTCCCGCTCGAATGCCTTGAAATTCGGGAAATTAAGCCCCGGCTCCAGACCCGTCACATAGCCGTCTTCCGCCGCACCGCAGTTCTTCCACACCGTGAAGCTCGGCAGCTCCTGCCGATTCCAGCGCATCACCATCCCCCGGTCGCCGCGCGCATTGTACAGGAGCGCCAGCGTTTGTCCGCGAGCGTCAGCGGCCGCATCATAAAGATACACCTGCTCCGCAAACCCCGCGGTCGGACCGACATACGTATCGTAAGTGTCAATGCCCTCGGCAGCGCGGGAGGTCTGCGGCGCCACTTCCCGAGTCGGCACAATGATGCGACTACCTGCTTCGAGAAACGGCGGACCCACATTGCAGTGGTATAGCAACTCCAATTCAGCCGGCACACCCGAGCGGTTCTCGACGACGTCGTGAATCGTCAACCGATTGGAACCCGGCACCGTGGTGTACGTCGTCGTCAGCCGAAGGTTGGGATAGAAAAGCCCCGACTCATCGATCTGACCGATCACCGACAACTCATTAGGCGGATCGACGTTGATCCGCACCTCCACGAGATGCGCCGGCAAGTTGGCAATGCGCCCGTGCAAGCTCAGCGGTCCAAACCCGCCGTCCGTACCCGGTGGCCCATTCCACGCCAGCCCACAACGGCAAAGCCACTCATCAAACCCGGTGAGCCAACCCAACCCTCCGCGGTCGCTCAACTGCACAAACTTCGGATGCACCGGCCCATGCACCGGCGAACGCCAACCCAGGAACGTCCCGCGATACTCGCCGTGCCAGAGCCCCATCCCACGCGTCGGCAGAATGTTGTACGTCAAGGCACCGTTATGAACTTCGATCAAATCGACGCCGTCGCGCAGGCCGCCATGCAGTGTGCGCTTGCGAATGGACCAGTCATGCGCCGTGGCAAGGCGCACGCTGTCGTTGCTGGCGGTAAAGCTATCGAGCCAAAGGTCATTGAAGACGTCGGTGAGAGTCCAGGACTTGTAGCGCATCATATCATCACCTGTGCCCTGCCCCATTGGCCGAAGGGTTAGCCCGACGCGCAAGCGAGAGTGGGGTTAGCCGCAACGCGGAATCTGCGGAGCGGAGCGCGACCTTCCCAAAGCTCGATCACTCCGTTGCTTGATAATTCTCCGGCCCCATCTGCCGATTCAGCCACGGAAGCAGAACGAAGACGAGCACACCGGCTCCGGCGTTTACGACGATCAAACCGACCCAGAAATAAACGTGCGCCGACTCACTCGTCGCATTGGCGTAAAGCTCGCCGAATATGCCTGAAGCTTTCCCTCCCAATGAGATTGATAGGAACCAGGCACCCATCATCGAGGCGCGCAGCGCTGCTGGTGCCATCTTGTTGACGAGCGAAAGCCCCATCGACGACAGGAATAGCTCGCCGATGCCAACCGCACCATAGGTTCCGAAAAGCCACAACGCTGAAGCCTTGTAATAACCGTCTTGGGAAACCAAAGTGGCGCCCAGCATGACGAGCGGCGACAGCGCCACAAGTAACAACCCCATCCCGATTTTGGCCGCCGTGGATGGCTCCCGGCCTATCGAGCGCAGTAAATGCCAAAGGGCAACCACGAGCGGCGTCATGATGATAATCAATCCAGGATTAATGGATTGGTACAATTCGGGATTGATCAGCCGCAGGTGTTCGAGTTCCTTCAGCCGGGGACCGCTTGGATCTGCCTTGGCGTAGACCTCATTGAACATTTTCTGGGTGACCGGCACCGGCTTCCCCTCACGTACCTCAAGCTCTTTGTTCTTTTCAAGTTCGTCGTACCGCTCCTGGCTAACAACTTCGAATGTTTCAGGTGACGGGCGTGGCACCTCCGGACCGGCGTTGTAGTAGTAGCTTGGCGTGGCGTTCTCTGCGAAATCCGGAATGACATTGGTGATGACGCGCACCGGTGCCGTGAGCTCGCGATTGGTATTGTCACCCGTCCAGTACGTGATGGCCGTAGTGTTGAGACTGTAAGTAATCCAGAAGACGATGGAGATCGCCATGGTTGTCAACAGCGCTCCCACGCGCTTTTGCTCCGCTGGGTCCGGGACGCCGCGCCAGAGCCGCAGATAAAACACAATGACCGGAACGGCACCTGCAAGAAACGCGGCTGTTACCGCGGTGTTAATCGAATCCTTGTCGAACGTGCCTCCTTGGAGCCAGATCGCCACGAAGAACGCGATCACGGCCAAGGTCAGCGCCGGCAAGAGACATTGTGTGAACAGCGGACCAAAACTCTCGGTGTGGCCGGCTTCACCTTCTGGCACCGTCGGCTTCTGATCGGCTCGTGCCAGGCGCCGGTACGCGCTTGCAAACAAAAGGAGGCCGATGAGCATGCCGATCGCGGCGGTACCAAACGCGGCGTGCCAACCGGCGATGGTCCAACCCGACGTGATGTGCAAGGGATGCTCATCGAAGTGATTGCGGACCAAAGCAGCCACGAAGTTGCAGATGAAAGCGCCGACATTAATTCCCATGTAGAAAATATTGTACCCGGTGTCCTTGAGCGCGCTTCCACGTGGGTACAAGTTGCCAAGCAAGGTGGAAATATTCGGCTTGAATGCGCCGTTGCCCAGGATCAAGCAAATCAGTCCGAGGAATAGGCCTGCCATTCCGGGCCAAGCCAGGAAAAGATGGCCGATCATCATAAGCGTAGCGCCGATGAGAACCGTACGGCGACAGCCAAGCAGCCGATCCGCAAGCAAGCCCCCAAGGAAAGGTGTGAAATAAACCAGCCCCATGTAGCTGCCAACAACCGCAGCGCCTTGCGCCTTCGTCCAGCCCATGCCGCCCTTAGCCGTGTCCGTGAGATAAAACGGAAGAATGCCGATCATCAAGTAGAAGCTGAACCGCTCCCACATCTCCGTCATGAACAGAATCGGCAACTCGCGCGGGTGGCGCTCTTTGATCACACTGGCATCTCGGCCGGGGCCCACTACACGGCTCCTGGTTCGGCGAAAGGAATGGGAAATAACTCAGAGATTCTATGCACTCGCCCCCGTTCTTGAACACCGCCTCGCTGATTGGTAGTCTTAATTTTGATGTTCGCGTCCCTGTCCCCCATGCTGTATCTCCTCGTTGCCGGAGCCCTGCTCGCCCTCTTCGCTACCGGCCTCGTGCTTTGGCGCGTGCTCGGCAGCGGACCACGCCGCGGCCGTGCTTACCGCAAAGCCCAACGGCAGCTCCACACCGGCGACTGGAAATCGGCATTGGCCATCAGCCGCATGCTCCAAAACGCCGGGACGCTATCCCCTCTTTGGACCGGTCGTCTTCGCAATCTCGAAGGCGAATGCCTCAAGCAGGCCGGCGATGATGCTTTGCGCGAAGAGCGCTATGAAGAAGCGCTCGAACGCCACGTCGCCGCCGCCGGACTCCTCAATCTCGACGTTCAGGAGATGCGCAATCTCGTCATCGAGCGCATGCTGGCGGAAGTTCGGCGACGCTTCTCCAATTCCAGCGACGCCCAGTCCAACGACGAACTCGAAAACCTCATTGCCCGCATCGTCGTCATGCAGCCCGATTGCGCCGAGGCATTCTTCTGGCTGGCACTGTGCCAGGTGCGCGGCGAGCGCATCGACCTTGCCCTCGAGTCGCTTGAACGATCGGCGAACCACGCCAATAAGCGCTTTATCGACCCGCAGCTCTATCAAGGTGCCCTGCTGCTGCGTCAGGGCAAAGCCCAGCAGGCGCTCCACGCGCTCGGCGACGCCAATCGCGTCGACAACAACTGCCCGCTGGTCACCTGGCAGCTCGGCACGGCCATCGTCGCCGCCGGCGGCGATGCCCAGCTCGCCATCCGTGCGCTGCCACGTGCCGTCGGCCCACGCGGGCTCGCTCAATGGATCAGCCAGCCGGAGCGCGTCTGGGTCGAAAGCCTTCCGGAAGGCTCATCCTTCGTCCGTCGCCTCGCCTCGAAGCAGCCGTTCCGCTGCCCGCTATTCGGCCAGGACGTCGCCGCAATGATTCGCCAGGGTGGCCTGGCAATCGCCCAGGCTCAATTGAAGTTGGGCAACTACTCCGACGCCGCCAACCAGTTCCAGCAATTGCTCGGCGAAACCCCGCCTACTCCCGTGCTGCTCCAAGGGCTCGGCATTGCACTGGCCATGCAGCAGCGCTACGACGAGGCCTTCAAACATCTCCGCACCGCCCTCGAGCAAGAAGATCCCAAGACAGCGCGAACCGCCGGCTATCTCGCCGTCTGTGCCGCCCTGGGCAAGCCGACGCGACCCGAAGACAAACCTCGCAACGTGCAGTGGGCCATCCGCTTGCTCAGCCGTTTCGACATGATGGGCGACCCGGAATGGGCCGGCATCAACAACCAGGTGTTCGCCGAAGCCCGCGCACTCGGACTGGAAATCCCCATTGAAGACCAGTTGCGTCTCCTGAAAATGCTAGTCTCCGTTGACGCAACCGATCCACTCTCGGCCGCGGCGATCTTGCACCTGGCCGCCACGCAGCCGCAGGCTCTGCAATTCGAGCACGCTTGCCTATATTGCCACGCGGTGCAACACCAGGGACTGAAGCACCAAGGCGCTTTGCCGCTCTTCAGCTTGTTGATGCACGATGAGCCGGCCGCGCGCGATTACTTTGCCCGGCGCCAATGGGATCTTGGCGAAATTGTCTTCAGCTATCTCGAGCGCTGTGCCGCTGAGGACCCCGGCAAGTTTCCTCCCGCGCTCGGCGCCGACTTCCCCGCGAAAGCCAGAAGGCTGCTGCTTGAGCGTTCGCGGCAACAACTCACCACAGGCAACAAGGATGCCGCTTTCGTCGCCACCGATGTCCTCGCACGCCTCGATCCCGCGAGCGCCGAAGCACAAGACTGGCTGGCGCAGGTCCACTATCGCCTCGGCGATCTTCCCCGCGCCGCTTCGACCTTGCGCGATCTCCAGCGACTCCAGCCGGAGAATCACATCCATTGGCTGCGAGAGGCC
>Ga0207097_1108_pt1 | contig 9475 bp, 10 predicted proteins | sample Alteio_BWMinHeat_87_FD_153541 | JGI IMG/M metagenome (GOLD analysis project Ga0207097, IMG submission 153541) | Enriched cells from forest soil in Barre Woods Harvard Forest LTER site, Petersham, Massachusetts, United States -... | ecosystem: Environmental > Terrestrial > Soil > Temperate forest >...
ACTATTAAGACTTAAACAAGAAAAACGACTTTTAAATATAATTCCCTTTTAATTAAATAAATATAATGGAAACTTCTATAACTCATAAACTATCTAATAATTCTCAGGAACAACCATTTACAAATTATTATAAATATGAATCAGTACTAGCAACACGGTATGCAAGTAATGAGATGTCTTTTATTTTTTCACAACAAAAAAGATACTCAACTTGGCGTTTTATTTGGATAGCATTAGCAGAGTCTCAAAAAGAATTGGGATTAGATATTGAGCAAACCCAGATCAATGAACTTAAAAAACATGTAAATATAATTGATTTTGAACGGGCTAGTATGTATGAAAAAAAATTCCGGCATGATGTAATGGCCCATATTCACACATTTGCAGATAGTTGCCCAACTGCTAGAGGTATTATACATTTAGGAGCAACTTCTTGTTTAGTTACTGATAATGCTGATTTAATTTTAGTCAAAAATGCAATGGAACTCATTCAAACAAAATTAATTACGTTGATCGAAAATCTAGCAAAGCTTGCTGAAAAATATCAGGATTTAACATGTCTTAGTTTTACTCATTTTCAACCAGCTCAACCAACAACTCTTGGTAAGCGAATTTCGCTATGGTTACAAGATTTTCTATTAGATTTTAATGATCTTCAATATAGAATGGAAAATTTACAATTACTGGGTATTAAAGGGGCTACAGGAACACAAGCTTCATTTTTAGAACTATTTAATGGTGATGATCAAAAAGTAATTTCTCTGGAAAAAATATTTATAGAAAAACTTGGATTTAAAAATGTTTTTCCAATAGCTTCACAAACTTACACACGCAAACAGGATGTTCATATTTTGAATGTTTTGGCTGGTATTGCAATAAGTGCCCATAAAATGGCAACTGATTTAAGATTGTTGGCACATATGAACGAGGTAGAAGAACCATTTGAAAAAGATCAGATAGGATCTTCTGCCATGCCATACAAAAGAAATCCAATGCAAAATGAACGTGTTTGCTCCCTTGCTCGTTATATAATAAGTCTTTCTGAATCTCCTGGATATACTGCAGCATTGCAATGGCTTGAACGAACTCTTGATGATTCTGCTAACCGTAGAATATGTATTCCTGAAGCATTTCTTGCTACTGATTCGATTTTAAGTTTATTAATTAATATTAGTGCCAATAGTTTAATAAATGAAGATATTATAACGCAAAATTTACAAAGAGAGCTGCCCTTTATGGCTATTGAAAATATTCTGATGTTTTGTGTAAAAAAGGGAGCTGATCGTCAAATTATTCATGAACGTCTGAGAATTATTAGCTTAGAGGCACGAAAAGCAAGAAATTATAATGAACATTATAATTTCTTTAAAAAAATTTTATCAGATCCAATAATCTCTTTAACTCATGAAGAATTAGACACAATTATTAATGAAAAGAATTTTTCTGGACGCGCATCAGCTCAAGTAAAAGAGTTTTTAGATACACGAACTAAACCTCTTTTGAGAAAATTCAAAGATAAAGAACGCTCAATACCAGAAATCAAATATTAAAGGAAAAGAATGTCTACGTCAAAGATACTTTCTAATACGACTTATGCGCAGTCAGGTGTTAATATAGATGCGGGAAATAGTCTTGTAGAAAAGATAAAACCTCTAGCTCGTGCAACAGCTCGTTTGGGAACACAAGCATCAATAGGAGATTTTGGAGGGCTTTTCGATTTAGCTAAAATTAATTATAGAGATCCTATTTTAGTAAGTAGTACTGATGGTGTAGGTACCAAACTTAAAATTGCACAAGAAGCTGGCTATAACAATACAATAGGTATTGATCTTGTGGCAATGTGTGTCAATGATTTATTAGTACATGGAGCTGAGCCACTTTTTTTTCTTGATTATTTTGCTTGTGGCAAATTAAAAGTTAATGAAGCTGAAAGTGTAATAGAGGGGATTGCAAATGGATGCAAAGAAAGCAAATGTGCTCTAATTGGAGGTGAAACAGCTGAAATGCCCGGTATGTATGCAGCAGATGAATATGATTTGGCCGGTTTTGCTGTTGGTATTGTCGAACGTTCTCAGCTATTACCCAAAAGAAACGAAATTTCACCAGAAGATATTGTTATTGGTCTTGCTTCCAGTGGTCTTCATTCAAATGGATATTCACTAGTTCGTTATCTCATTGCCCAAAATAATATAGATATACACACCAACCCACCTTTTCAAACTCATCACAAATATTTATATCAAGTTCTACTTGAGCCAACTAGAATTTATGTCAAATCATTATTACCATTAATGAAAAAAGGTTTAATAAAAGCTGCTGCTCACATTACCGGTGGTGGGTTACTAGAAAATATCCCACGTATTTTACCTGATAATCTTGGAGTAGTTATTGATTCTAGTTCATGGGAAATTCCATCACTATTTACTTGGATTTCTCAACAAGGGAATATTAAAACAGAGGAAATGTTCAGAACTTTTAATATGGGTATAGGTATGGTGATTATTGTTTCGCCAGAAAAAGTTAATGAAGTTATTAAAGAATTAAAAACAGAAGAAACTGTATATAAAATTGGTACCGTATCAAATATAAAAAAAGAAGTTATTATTCTATAGGAGTTTTATGAAAATATTTCAAGTAATATTCTTAGTTTTGTCTTTAGTCAGCTGCTTTTCTCAGGAGGCTTCAATAGGGACTCCGCTTTCTAAAAATGCTACTAAAGTTGTTTTGTTAGGTTCAGGTGAGTTGGGAAAAGAATTAGTAATCGAATTACAACGTTTTGGTGTAGAGGTAATAGCTGTTGATAGGTATGAGAACGCACCAGCAATGCAAGTGGCTCATAGCTCATATGTTATTAATATGCGGGATGGTAATGCAATTAAAGAAATTGTTGAAAAAGAAAAACCGAATCTTATTGTGCCGGAAATTGAAGCTATAGCTACAGATATGTTACTGCAGTTAGAAGATGAAGGTTGGACAGTTATTCCAACAGCTCGTGCTGTTCATACTACAATGAATAGAGAACGTATACGTAAACTTGCTGCTGAAGATCTTAAACTTAAAACATCCCAATACTTATTTGCAAGTTCAAAAGAGGAATATTTAGAAGCAGTTGAAAAAATTGGCCTTCCATGTGTAGTTAAGCCAACTGTTAGTTCATCAGGCAAGGGTCAAACAATAGTTAAAACTACTGAAGAGATTGAAAAAGCATGGAACTATGCACAAGAAAATGGCAGAGCCAAAAGTGGAAAAGTTATTATAGAAGAATTTGTGCCATTTGATTATGAAATAACAATGCTTACAGTGCGTCATGCAGGAGGTACAACATTTTGTGCACCTATTGGGCACATTCAAATTGATGGGGATTATCGTTATTCCTGGCAACCACATTCAATGACGGAAAAACTTTATCAAGAATCTTGCTATATTGCAAAAACAATTACTGATGCATTGGGCGGTAAAGGAATTTTTGGCGTAGAACTATTTATTAAAGGAGATGAGGTCTATTTTAATGAAGTATCACCTCGTCCGCATGATACTGGACTTGTAACACTTATTTCTCAAGACTTTTCAGAATTTGCACTTCATGCAAGAGCAATTCTTGATCTTCCAATTCCTTGCATAAAATTACTTGCGCCATCAGCATCATGTGCCCTGCTTGCTTATGGAACATCTAGCGATATTCAATATAATAATATTTCACGAGCGCTTTCCATTCCTGGTACACAACTTCGCTTATTTGGAAAACCTGAGGTAGTTGGCCATCGTCGAATGGGTGTTACCCTTGCAACTGCTGATACTATTGAAGAAGCACGCAAAAAAGCTGTTGAAGTAAGAGATGCTATTCAAATTGATCTAAAATAAAATAAATTTTTATTAAGCCAGTTTCTTTAAAGAAACTGGCTTATTTTTTTATCGCTAACACAAAGATTTTTTAATGATAAGATCATTAAAGCTAAAGTCCTGTCTTGCTGCTCCTATAATCATATTAGGCTCAAAATATTTATAAAACCCGTATTTATAATTCAATAACCCAATAACTACAGCAGCAGCAGCAGATATTGAATTAATTTGTTTTTGTTTTTTAGCAAATTCTTGTTTTTCTGCTGGGGTTTTATAATGTTTTAATCCATGAACTGCAAGGCCCTGAAGTGCCAAAAACACTGCACCACCCATAAAACCTGCCAATGCTGAGTCACCCACTCTGTTTAAATTTATCGCTTCTACTTTAGGAGTAAAAGAAGTTAAACTTGACAGCATAAATAATGATAAGAATAAACGTTTCATAGTTTTACCCTATATTTTAGATTAACACATATTTATCCTATAATATCAAATATCACAATGTCTGCAAGGCCCTAATTTGGTAAATTATGGTAGAATAAAACTTTAGGAATTAAAAATGATAAATAATATTAAAATTGGTTCAATCTATGAACATTATAGTGGTAAGAAATATAAAATAATTAATCTGGCGAGATTTAGTGAAAAACCTGATCAGATTTTTGTAATTTATCAGGGCCTATATGATTGCCCAACTTTTGGCAAAAACCCAGTTTGGGCCAGACCTATCTCTATGTTTAGTGAAGATGTTATTATTGAAGGTCAAACTAAACCTAGATTTAGAGAGATTAATTTATAAGTGCTTTAGAGTCGTAGCCAAAAATTTAGTAATTTGTTAAGATATTTTCTATAGTAAGATTTGTGCAATATAACTAAGAAAATATTTTCATGGAAAAGCCGGTTTTATCAGTAAAAAACTTAAGAAAAGTTTTTTATACTAAAAAGTTTTTAAGAAAGAAAGAAGAAGATTTTGTTGCTGTAGACAATATTTCTTTTAACCTACATAAAGGTGAAATATTAGGGTTTTTAGGACCCAATGGATCAGGTAAAACTACTACCATTCAAATGTTACTTGGTTTAATGACTCCTACTTCTGGGAAAATAGAATATTTTGGTGAAAATTTTTTAAGCGAGCAAAAGGAGATCTTAAAGAAAGTAACATTTGCAAGTTCTTATGTGCAGTTGCCAGGATCTCTTACTGTTTATGAAAACTTAGATATATTTGGTAGATTATACGATATACCTACTTTAGAGTTAAAAGAAAGAATAGGTTATTTCTTAAAGGCTTTTGGTATTTGGGATTTAAGAAATAAATCAACTGGTGTTTTATCTGCCGGGCAAATGGCTTTAGTAATGTTAACAAAGGCATTTCTGCCAAATCCTAAAATTGTTTTACTTGATGAACCTACAGCGGCTCTTGATCCTGAAGTTGCTCTTGAAGTTAGGAAGTTTATTTTAAATCAACAGGCTGAACATAAAATTTCTATTTTATTAACATCACATAATATGGCGGAAGTTTCAGATGCATGTGATAGAATTTTAGTTCTTAAAGAAGGTAAATTGATTGCTGATAGTGAGCCTGATTTATTAACCAAAACAGTTTCTATATCACATTTGCGACTGGTAGTTGATGATAAAATAGTTGAAATTGAAAACTTTATTAGAAAATTTAATGTAGTTTACAGAGTTAAAGGTAAAACATTTGAAATTGATATTGATGAGCATATGATACCTGCTTTATTGCATGGTTTGGCCCTAGCTGGATTAAATTACATTGGAATATCGATAGATAAACCAAGTCTAGAGGATTATTTCTTGAGTATTTCAAAAAAGAGCTAACAAATTGAGGGAAAATTATGAATTTTAGATGTGTGCAAGCGATAGTCCTACGACAACTTCTTCTTCATTTTAGGGATTTGAATAGAATTTTGAACATTCTTTATTGGCCATTTATTAACATTTTATTGCTAGGAATGATGGGAATGTGGCTAGGTTCCGGATCTCAAGCGGGCAATTCTGTTTTGATACTTGTAAGTACAGCTGTGTTTTGGGATATAGCTATAATGATTACTATTCAGGTTGCTAATAATTTATTAAGTGAAATTTTGGATCGAAATTTAATCAATGTTTTTACTACGCCTATCACTATTTATGAATGGGTTTTGGCTGATATAATTATTTGTTCTATAAATGTCTTGCTTCTGATTGCATTTAGCTCCATGATAATTCGATTTATTTTTGGTCTTAATATATTTTCTATGGGAATTCATGTTTTAACATTTATAAGTTCTTTAATGTTATCAGGGCTTTTTATAGGGTTTTTTTTATGTGGTTTAGTTATTTACTTAGGAAAGCGGTCTATAGATTTGGTTTATTTTTTAGGATGGTTATTTGCTCCATTTTGTGCAGTTTATTATCCACTAAGATTATTGCCTGAAAGTTTACAATTTATAGCTAAAATGCTTCCTATGACATATACTTTTGAAAATATGCGAGGTCTTTTAACAACTGGAACTGTTTGTTATAGTGAAATTTTAATTAGTTATATTTTAAATGTTGTATACTTAATTTTAGCCATAAGTTTTTTCAAATATATGTTTGAAAAAGGTAAAATTAACGGGCTTGCTAATCTTGAATAGATTTCTTACGAAACCCATTCGTATCCGGAGTTTATCCTGAGTGAAATCGAAGGAACAGGCTCCCAGGCGTCGCTAAAGCTATGCCGGGCAGGCCAGGACGAACGGGGAGGAAAATATAAACACGCGCTCGTGGTGAGCTTGTCGAACCATACGAGCGTATTTGAATAATCAATAAAATTTAATTAGAGGGAAAAATGGAACATAATATTGAAAATAAAAAAAACTTATCTTTGAGTGACCTAATAAATAAAAATAGAGTTACTAGGCAAGTTTCAGAATTAGATGCAGAAGTTATAGTAACTTTATTACAAGGGTTAGATTTTTTTGTTAATAAAAAATTTAATATTTTTACTCAAGAGCAAATCTTTAGAGCACAAGCTTCCGGCGAAGTTGCCCCCATGTTATTTGAATTAAGGCAACATTGGTATAAAGATACTTCTATAATAGATGAATTTATTAGCGATTCCCAGACTAAGGAACAAAGGGTTATTGATTTGCTTTTATCTTGGAAAAGATTTATACATGATGAGTTTATCTTTATTAAAATGTTTCCTGAGTGTGCAGTAATACAAAATACTCAAACTCAACAATATTATTCAATCTTAGGGCTAAATTCTGATTTTGATGAGATCTTTCCATCCAATCAGGTAAGACTTATACAAACAACTTTACTTCCATTCTTTGATAAAATTGTTTGGGATGGTCTAATACAAACTAGTCAAGGCATGTTTAATCCATCTTTTGCAAAAGAATTAGTTGAATCTTGTAAGAATGCAAGAAGAAAGGGTCTGCTCATAACTTCGATTTAAATTATGAAATTTAAATTCACACTTCTTTTTTTTGTGCTGGGCTATTTTTTCAATTTAAGCTCTATGAGTTTTTTTAACAATCCTGGTCGGAGCTTGGTTCAAGCAGTTAATAAAGGACAAAAAGATGAAGTGATAGTTCTTTTGCAAAATAAAAATATATCTAAAAAATCTAGAAATAAATCCTTGTTGGCGGCGATCTTCAAAAACAATAGAGAATTAGTTGATATTCTAATTGATAACGGCGCTAATTTACCTGAATTACATTATTCAAATTTTTATAAGAACATTATTGGAGATAAAGATAAAATTGAACTATGTCTTTATGTATTTGGGTATCTACTTTTAATGGATCGTTGGCCCAATCTTGACATTCAGTGGAGTAAGCGTTGTAATGCTAAAAAAGTAATTAATCAAGCATATATTGATTATATTTTTCAAACAAATACTAATTACCAGGCTATTTCTTATTTTACAGGAATGAATCAAGATTGTTGCAAATTAATTGTTCAATATATAGATAAAATCGATGGCGTTAAGGTTAAGATTCAAGATATAATTTATTTAAGATATGATAATAATTGGTTAAGAATTATGAGAATTATTTTTCTAAATCTTTGCATGGATATAACATGTCAGACCAGTGGAAAGTTTGGTGATATAGATTTACATTATATATCAATATTCTTGCCATATGCTAGCGCTGAATGTAAACAAGATTTTTTGAAATTTGTTCAAGAAAAAAAATGTGAAAAAGCGATTAAGTTAGCTCAAGATATTATAAGTAAAGAAGCAAATGAATTCGATGTATAAAATTTTATTTTTACTTATTTCTTTCAATTTAAATTCCATGAGCTTTTTTAACAATCCTGGAAAACAATTGATTAAAGCTGTTAATAAAGGAAAAAAAGAAGAAGCTGAGATTCTTTTAAAGAAAAAAGATGTACATGATGAGTATAAAAATAAAGCTTTGTGGGCAGCGATTTTTAAAAATAATAGAGAATTGGTTGATATTTTAATTGATAATGGAGCCAATTTAAGTAGATTAAATGGTTTAACAGGTATATTTAAGTTTTACAGAAACATTGGTCATGATTCTCAGAAGATTGAACTATTGTTATATGTTACTGGCTTTTTATCTGTAATTAATCGCAGACCTTTATCTCCAGTTGAAAATTATAACGGTATGATGAAAAATATAGTTACCAAAACTTATCTGCAATATGTTTTTCAAGGGAATGAAGATTATCAAATTGTTTGCTTCATTACTGGTATAAATCGAGATTGTTCAAAATTAATTATAGAATATACAGGTAAATTTGATAATTTAGTTACAAATCAAGATATAGTAAAATTAAGATATGATGATAACTGGTTGAAGGTTATAATATCTACCATAATGAATTTTTGGGCTGATTTAATATGTACTGATTGTTCGACTGTTCCTTATAATATTAATAGAGTAGATTTATATTTTGCATCAATTCTTTTACAATATATTAGTCCTAGATGTAAAAAATCACTTTTGGAATTTGCTAAAGCTAGAAAAAATAAAAAATTAATTGTATTAATTCAAAAGAGTATAACTGAGGATGAAAGTGAAGATGAAAGAGAATATTTGGTATAAAATTTTAGTTTTTAGTTTTTTTAGTTCTTTATGTTTGGCTCAGCAGTCACCTCAAGAAATAACTGATAAGGTATTTGAAATATTAAAATCAGGCGAAGATAAAGATTATATAGGTGAGCCCATATCGCAACTTGAGCATGCATTACAATGTGCCAAATTAGCAGTCGATGAAAATATGGATGATGAAACTATTTTAGCAGCTTTGTTCCATGACATTGGTCATTTATGTGCATATAATGCTGAATCTATGGCTGGCTATGGTGTAAAAGAGCATGAAAAAATAGGAGCTAAGTTTTTAGAGGAACTCAGTTTTCCTGATAAAATTGTTCAGCTTGTTAAAAGCCATGTTGATGCAAAACGATATTTGACCTTTAAAAATCCTGAGTATTTCGAAAAGCTTTCAGATGCAAGTAAGCGGACCTTGCAATTTCAGGGTGGGCCGATGCTTGCAAAAGAAGCTCAAGATTTTGAAAATGATCCGTTATTTAGATTGAAAATTTTTGTCAGATCTTGCGATGAGAAAGCTAAATTGCCCAATTTTCAGGCTCCTGATTTGGAGAGCT
>Ga0207097_1110_pt1 | contig 9045 bp, 6 predicted proteins | sample Alteio_BWMinHeat_87_FD_153541 | JGI IMG/M metagenome (GOLD analysis project Ga0207097, IMG submission 153541) | Enriched cells from forest soil in Barre Woods Harvard Forest LTER site, Petersham, Massachusetts, United States -... | ecosystem: Environmental > Terrestrial > Soil > Temperate forest >...
AGTTTGAATATTTAATGATGCAAGAAACTGTCCAAGAAAACTTAATGGATTTTTTACCTAAAACTTTTGATGATTATCTGGGACAGAAAGAATTAAAAGAAAAATTAACTGTATATACTACTGCTGCAAAAAATAGACAAGAAGCGCTGGATCATATGTTACTTTCTGGACCTCCAGGATTAGGCAAGACAACTTTGTCACAAATAATGGCTAACGTAATGCAAGTAGGTATAAAAATTTGTTCAGGTCCTATGCTTGAACGTACGGGGGATTTAGTTGCTATACTTTCTGGATTACAACATAGAGATATTTTGTTTATTGATGAAATACATAGGATGCCAAATAATGTTGAAGAGGTTTTGTATAGTGCGATGGAGAATTTTAGAGTTGATGTTATAATAGGCCAAGGTGCTGGAGCTAAAACTGTCAACTTGCCTGTAAATCCATTTACTTTAATTGGTGCTACAACAAAAGCTGGCATGATATCGGCACCTTTAAGAAGTAGATTTGGTATAACTGAACGGCTCGATTTTTATGCTGAAGAGGATTTAAGTCAAATTATTTTGCAAAGTGCTAGATTTTTAAATTTAGATTTATCTGAAACTTCTGCTTTTATGATTGCAAAATGTGCACGAGGCACTCCGAGAATTGCAAAGAAAATATTACGTAGAGTTAGAGATTTTGCTCAAGTTAATAACAAAAATATTGCTGATGAGGAATTAGTTAAAAAAGCTTTAGGTTTTCTTGGAATAGATAATGACGGTCTTAATATTATTGATAATATGATTTTAAGGAAAATAATAGAAAATTTTAATGGCGGACCGGTTGGTCTGGAAACTTTAGCATCTTTGATAGGTGAGGATGCTGATACTTTAGAAACTGTTTATGAACCATTTTTATTGAGACAGGGTTATCTGGAAAAAAATTCTAGGGGTAGGCAAATTCCTTTTAAGATTTTACCATATCTAAAGAGTAAATATCTCGGTCAAATGATGATTAAATAATAGTTTCAAATATAAAATAAATTTGACTTAATTGTGTAAATACAGTAAAATCTAACTAATCTCTCTAATCTTTAAATATGGGGTTCTAAAAGTGAAATTAATAAAATTTTATGTTTTTATAATTTTTTTACTTGGAGTAGTAAGTTCTGTAATATCACAGGATTCTAAAGAGCAGGAAGAAACTAAAAGTTCAATTGAGTTTGTAACTAATCTTAATAGTTATTTATTGGATAGCATGCCAGCTAATTATCCTAAAGAATTAGTTGATATAGTTCAAGAGTATGCTGTTGAAGATAGTTGGAAGATTGTAAAATATAATAAGACAAATATTGAAGTTATTGATAAATCAAATAATGTTATATGTTCTTTATCTAATGACAGATTTGCTACCGCTAAGCAGAACATAAGGATATATAATACAGATAAAGAAATCTCTAATGATGCTTATATATGTGCTTTATGTAGTTTGGATGATAATCGATTTGTGTCAGGAGATATGAAAGGTTTTGTAAAAATATGGGATATTTTATCTGGTCAGTGTTTAAAAAAAATTAAAGTCCCTGCCAAAGCTGTCAAGGTACTTTGTATTTTAAATAACAATAGTTTTGCTAGTGGTTCTAATAATGGTGATATTCAAATATGGGATTCAAGAACATTTAAGCTTTTACAAACATTAAAGGAAGACACTAAAGATGATTTGAGATGTTTGTGCTATTTAGGCAACAATCTATTAGCAGCTGGTTATTATTCGGGTAAATTAAGAATATGGGATGTAAAATCTGGAAAATGCTTAAAATCTTTCGATGCACATACATTCTTAGAGGGAAGTTCTGCGGTTTCTAAATTATGTAATCTGCCAAATAATAGATTAGCCTCAGGCTCTGAAGATAAAAAAGTAAAAATATGGGATAAAGATTCTTGGGAATGTCTTCATGAAATTGAGTTTGATAAAGAAATTTTGGAAATGTTATACTGGATGGATGGTAAATTAATTGTTCGTTTGGGAGGTTACCAGATACCTTTGAAAATAGTTGATACTATTACCGGTGAAACTTTAAATTTTATTGAATATGATAAATTTGAAGATGGACACATTGTTAATATTTGCAATTTACCGGGAAATAGAATTGGGTATGCAATACAAAGTGATTATGGTTGTGGAATATTTGAAAATCCTTTATATGTCTTAAAATATAAAAATGATCTTAAAAAATTAGAAAAACTTATAAGCGAATATTTCTCAGCTTTAAATGATTACAATTCAGATGATGGAGATAATTCTTTACAAGGTGTTAAACAGAAATTAGTTAAGTTACTACTAAAAATTGATGGTATATGCAAACTTTTAGAAGAAGCTAAGTTAAAAGAAGTTACTTATGACTTTGAACAGATTCTTTCCAGAAAATGTCTTAATATGAAGTGGATGTTTGATTTACGAAAATCTCTTAATCAACGCCTTGAATCAATGAATAAGAAGCTTGTGTTGTCAGTTTTATAGAGTTAGTTAGTTGCCTAATTGATTCTAAAAAGTTACAATAAGGATTATTGTATAGAAATTTTATTTGAGGAAATTAGGATGTCAGGACATTCCAAATGGTCTACTATAAAGCATAAAAAAGCTGCATTAGATGCTAAAAGAGGCAAATCTTTTACAAAATTGATCAAAGAAATTACAGTTGCTGCACGTGTTGGTGGCGGAGATTCTAATGCAAATCCACGTCTTAGAACTTTGTTAGAAAAGGCAAAAGCAATAAATATGCCTATGGATAACACTGTAAGGGCAATAAAAAAAGGAACAGGAGAGCTGCCTGGTGTTAGTTATGAGCAGTATATTTATGAAGGATATGGACCTGGTGGTATAGCTATTTTAGCTGAAGTTTTAACAGATAATAAAAATCGTTCAGCCGGAGAATTACGGCATGCATTTGCAGCAAATGGTGGTAATTTAGCAGAAGCTGGATCTGTGATGTGGATGTTTGAAAAAATGGGTGTTATTAAAGTAGAAGCTGGAAAGTTAACAGAAGATCAGATGCTTGAAAAATTGCTAGATTTTGATGTTGCCGATTTAACACTTGATGAAGGTTTATTTTATATAACATGTAATCCTAAGTCTATGGAGGCTATTAAACAAGTGTTAACGAATGATCAGGTAAAAGTTGAGAGTGCAGAATTAGAATGGACCCCAAAAACAACTATGAAAATTGGTGATGAGGAAGCAAAGAAAGCTTATGAATTTTTAACAAATATTGAAGATTTGGATGATATTCAAAATGTGTATACAAATCTAGGTTAGGTGAATAAAAACTATGTTAGACAAAAATAAAGATCTATTGAAAAATTTAGGTGAATCTGGTTTTTGCCTAACAAAGTGTAGTTTGCAGAGCATGACAGGTTTTGCTTCAAAATTTTTAATTTTAGAGCCAATAAAAAATCAAAAAATTAGCTTATCTTTAAGCTTGAAAGCTCTTAACTCGAAATATCTTGATATTTCATGTAAATTGCCTCTTGTTTTGACTAATTTAGAAACAGAAATTATAAAGCTAATAAAAAACAAGCTTTATCGAGGTCAGATTTATTTAATAGTACATATTAGTGATCCTAATGCATTTAAGTTAGCAGTAGAACCATCCAATTTAACAATTTCTGGATATTTAAATGCTTTGGAAAAGATAAAAAAAGAATTTAATTTGCAGGGCCAAGTTACTATACAGGATATTTTGAAATTACCTGATATTTTTATACTTGAAGAAAAAGGGATTGATTCGGAAAGTAAGAATGCAATTTTTGATACAGTTAACCATTTAATAGATGAATTAGTTAAAGAACGCTTAAAAGAGGGATTGTGTTTATTAGTCGATCTTGAAAAGCGAATTGATATTATGCAAAATTGTATAGATAAACTTTCTGAAATTTTTGAAAATACTCTTGATGATCAGAAAGATAAAGTTAATAAGAGAATAAGCCAAATTAATGATAATAATGAAAGCTTCGCTGATGCTCAAAGGCAAGCTCTTTATAATCTGCTTGATAAAATTGACATTCATGAAGAAATTGTTCGCTTTAAAACTCATATAAAAAATTTTAGTAATTTCTTATATTCTAAAAATCAAGAAAAAGGGAAACAATTAGATTTCATTTTACAAGAACTTTCTAGAGAAATTAATACTATCGCAGCTAAAACTCCAAATTCACAAATAAGTGAATTAGCAATATCTATCAAAGTTGAAATCGAAAAAGCCCGAGAACAGACTCAGAACGTAGTGTAATCACTTTGCATGAGCAGCCTGTCCGCCGAAGCTCAAAGAGCGAAGGAGGAAGCAAACTCAGAATATAGTATAAAACATTTTAGTTTAATGCTTGAAAAATAGAAAAATTATTTAATTTACTAAAAATAGTTTTTAAAAGATATAAAATATTGTTGTTGCTTAGGTACAACTATTGACATGGGTAGATGCTTATGAAATTATTGGAGTAGTGTTTTTAAATAATCTATTTCTAAAGAAAGGAGACATGATGAAAAGAGCTAGAAAGATAGCGCTTATTCTAAGTCTGGCAATGCTGTTTTGTTTTGATACGAAATTATTGTTGCCTAATGATTCTGTACAATCGGGAGAATTTTTATTAAACCTTCAGGAAAAACAATATATTCAAACTTATCCAGGGGAAAAATTAGCATTTATTCCATGTGAAATTACTGCTTTATTATCAGCAGTTTTTTGTAGAAATCTTGATATGCTGGTTGATCCATCATTTAATCATGTTAATGAAAATTTAAAAGATGGATTAAGAATAGTAAGATATTCTGACATGGAAAATGTAGTTAATTCATTAAATGAAATTTCATTAAGTGATTATAAGCAACAGCTGAAAACGGGTGAAGCTTTAGTTGATGTTATTTTTGATTCAAATATAGTAAGAGGTACTTGTTGTCGTCCAAAAGCAGCAAGTTGTAAATTAGTTCTTAGCCAGCTAAATGCTCTTCAGGTGATTCAGCTTTTGGCAGCTCTTCAGGGACTTCAGGGTTCTAATGGTACTCAGATTCTTCAAGGACTTCAAGGAATTCCGGGTCTGCAAGGCATACAGGGAATTCCAGGAATTCAAGGTATTATAGGTCTTCAGGGTATACCGGGCATTGCAGGAATTCAGGGCATTCCAGGTCTTTTGGGGCTTCAAGGTATCCAAGGACCTCAAGGTACAAATGGTCTTAATGGCGTAATTTCCTCTGCACAATATGTGCAATTAGGTTCTCAACCAGCAACAGTTGCAGCTGGTCAACCATTTACTTTTACAACGGCTGTTTTAACTACTCCAGGTATTACTTCATCAACTGGTTTATTTAGTCCTCCATTTGCAGCAAGTGGGACAATATTTACATTGACTAACATAGGTAGATATGAAATTAATTTTCAGACTAATTATCCAACACCAAGTGGAGTAGTATTGTATCTAGGTTCAACAATTCCTACCATGTCACCTTTACCATATACAATGATAGGTAAGAATGTTACTGATACGGGTGGCCAGGTTAGTGGCAGTGTTATTGTGGAGACTACCACTACAAATTCATTTTTAGCCGTATGTGCTGCTGCAGGAAATAGCTCTGCTATTGGTGTACCACCGAATTCAAGTACAACTAACCAAAGCGCAACAACCGTTTCATTCAAACAGATTCAATAAAGATTATTTTAGATTTATGGCGCCAGATTTTTATGGCGCCATAAATTTTTAGAAACTTGTTTCTATATTTCCCCAAATTCCCCATTGTTCAAGAGAATTTATATTTCTACTAAATTCATATGACCCAGCTAAACCAATATTCGTAGGTCTACCACAAGTCTCTACATCACATGAAATAGCTAAATATATTTTATTTGTTAAAGTTCTAGGGTGACTAGTTGAAGCAAGATCTAAATTTTCTAGTGTTAATGGAATAAAAGTCCCGGAATCAGAAACACCTAAACTATCGAAATTCGTTGGTTCGCATTCTGGGAAACATATTTTTTCACTTTCTCTCCACCAAAGATTATAACCAAGTTCAACGTGCCATTTGCAATGCTGTAGATGTGACGCCAACCAGAAATTTATTACTCCTCGTGGCGTTACCCCTAAATTTAATGTTGTGAAATTAATGGCAGGGGCTCCTGTTGTACCACCTTCTGTGCTAGTTCCCATGAAGCGAGTTAGTTGACCAATTTTCAAATCTAAAGAACGTAATTCATTTCTTTTAAATAAATATTGGTAAGAAACGTCGGTTAACAAAGTTAAAGATGTATTTTCAGATCTATATATAATATGTGCTGCATTCAAACCTGCTCCTAATCCCCAATGTCCTCTACCTACTAATGGTTCGAATAAAAATTTAGCGGTTGGTTCAGGTGCAATGGGAAATAGAGCTGAGGCATATAATCCTAAATAACCTTTTTCAATACAATTATAGAAATAGTATCCTAATTTTGCTTCGATATCATCAAAGTTGCTGTTTTTTAATTTGCCTGTAGATATTTTTCCAAATGTTAATGCATTGCTACCCAAAAAACAAAGAGGGGTACAAGCACTTGTGTTTGTAGTTGCTAAATCACATTCCTGTGCATTTAGGGTGTGAGTTGCTTGGTATATTGCAAATTTTACGTCTAGCCAAAGACCATTTGGACAAGAGAAATCTTGATGATAATCAAAATAAGCGCCGGCAACGCTTCTTTCTGGTGATACAGTTATTATTGATTCAACAGTACCAGGATCAGGAGTTTCATCACTTGTAGTTGTGCCGCCTGAAAAAAAGAAACGGCCCATGTTATTTCCTGGGCGAGATTTTTCAAAAAAACCTCCCATAGCAAAATGAATTCTTTCATCATTAATATCACATGCATCTGGTTCAAAGTATCTGCGATAATAATTATATTGATTTAACCCGAGAAAAAAACTTACATCTTCAATTATTGAACGAGTTCTAAAAAATGTTTTACTATCTGTTTGGCAATCTGAACTTGTGCATTGATTGCAACTACTAGTGAACAAAAGACTTGATTGATTTACAGCTATCAAATAAAAAATATTTAAAAGAAAATTTATATATTTTTTCATAACTATCTCTCCTTAACTCTTTTTTACAAATATCCTTTTACCTCAAGGGACATTGCAATAGTATTAACAATTTTTTTTAAAGTCAATTCTATACAAAATGGGGATAAGTTTATTAGGCTTATAAAAATTAGACTTTTATTTTTTGGAGATTTAATATAAAGTCGATTTTCAAAAAAAAGGAATTAATAGATTTTGTAGATTAAGCGTTCTAAAAAAAATAAGGAAAGTAGATGAAGATAAATAAAATTATTTTAGTTGTTCTGTTATTAAGTTTTAATTATATTTCAAGCCAAAATGAAACTTGTCATACTTGTTATAGAATGATTAAAAAACAAGCTGAAGCAGATGCTAAAATTAAGAATCAATTGGATTTGGAATCAGCAAGAAAGCAGAAAATTTTGGAAATTTATCAAAAGGAGCTTGAATTATCTAATAAACATAATCAAAAACAAAAAGAATTGCAGCAAGCTCAAGAGGTTAGAGCGATGGCGGAACAACAAAGAAAATTAGCTTTGATCAAATCTAAGTTTCAAGAAAAAGTAAAACTTAAAGAAATAGAAGAAGAGCAAGTTAGACAAGCTCAAAAACATAAAATTAGAAAAATAAAAGAATTATTTGATAGAAAAAGAAATATAGAATCTAAAAATAAAGAAAATAGATTTATTAGAGCTGCATGTAGTAATGATCTTGAACTAGTTAAAAATTTGATTAATGAAGGAATTAATATAAATGTCCAAGATCAAAGAGGTAAAACTGCTTTAATTTGCGCTGTATATAAAGGTTATGCTGATATTGCAATACTGCTAATTAATTCTGGTGCTGATGTTAATATTAAAGACAATCAAAAAAATAGCGCTCTTAATTATGCAATTGCACGTAATGATAAACAAATAGCTAATATATTAATGGAGTTTGGAGCCAAAGTAGATAATGACAGTCGTCAAATTATTGAAAAGAATATTACCAGACACGCTAAGTTAAAAACCAAAGATGAAATTAAATCTGAGCTACAGGATAAGTTAGTATCTAATGATGTTAAAATTAAAAAACATAGAGACTTGGAAAAATCGCACGAGCAAGAATTTAAAGCTATTGAAAAAAATAGATTACAAAAACAGAAAGAATTGGAAAAAATAAAACGACAATTAGTTAACTCCCCATTACAAAAACAAAGAGAACTAAAATCTATAAGATTAGCTAAACTGAAATCGCAAGAGTGTAAAAAACGAGCATTAGCTGAAGCAAGAGAAGAACGTGCATTACAAAAATTACATACACAAAAAGAAGCTGAAAGGAAAAAACAGGAATTGGTAAGCGCTCAACAAGACAGACAAGAAGAGCTAAGATCTATAAGATTGGCGAAGTTAAACGAAGAAGCGTGCAAAAAACGAGCAATGGCTGAAGTTAAAGAAGAGCAAGCAAGCCAAATGCAAGAAGAAAAGCTACGAAAACAAAGAGAAATAGAAAGAAAAAGATTAGAATTAGTTAGAGCACAAGAAGAGAAGCAAAAAGAATCTCTGAAGAAAAAACAAAATAAACTTAAAAAGCAAAGAGAACTTGATCTTAATAGAGTATTGGAATTAGCTAGAAAACAAGAAGAGAATCAAATAAAATTACGATCCGTTAAAATAGCTAAATTAAAAGAAAGTGAATGTAAAAAGCGAGCATTGGCTGAAGCCAGAGTTGAAAAAATAAGACAAGAACAAGAAGCTCAAGAGAATAGAAAACTGAGAAATTATCAGGCTGGAATGTCACGATTAAGAGAAGAAGAATGGAAAAAGCGAATGTTGGCTGAAGCTAAAATTGAAAAAGCGAGACAACAGCTAAAATTACAAGAGAATAGAAAAATACAAAACCATTGTATAAGAATGGCAAGATTAAGGGAATTAGAAAGAAAAAAAATTGAATCTAATTTGCAAGCAAAAACTTCTTAAAACCCGTTCGTGGTGAGTGTTCTACG
>Ga0207097_1112_pt1 | contig 8778 bp, 6 predicted proteins | sample Alteio_BWMinHeat_87_FD_153541 | JGI IMG/M metagenome (GOLD analysis project Ga0207097, IMG submission 153541) | Enriched cells from forest soil in Barre Woods Harvard Forest LTER site, Petersham, Massachusetts, United States -... | ecosystem: Environmental > Terrestrial > Soil > Temperate forest >...
TAAAAAAATCAATGATACATTTCCTGACACAGTTAAGTTTTTGTCCAAAATTTTAAGCAAAATGGGCATAGAAGATTATAGCCTACAGCTGGCTATTATAACTTATCTAAAAGAATATTTATTTGAATTAAAGGGATATTGCTCCACTCAAAAAAGTTTTTCTAAATTTATATGTGGTCACCAAGTAGTTCTTATGACAAAAAAACAAGTAATAGCTCATATGAATGACTTGAGAACTATTGATTCAAGAGAGGTTTATTTTATGCCGACTCCTGAGTTAGCTGTTCCAGTACGTTTAGATAATTTAATAACCTCAATATTAGCTTCTATAGAAACTAAGACTATTTACAGAAGTGGATTTGATGAGGGGGTGCCGGCAACAAACTTTAAAAGAGTAATGATACGTAATGCTCATAATGATGAGGTTTCTATAAAGCTTATACCTAGTAAAATAACTCCTACCAATAAATTTATTTTGGATATTAATAAGCCAGATAGCTTTGTTTTTGAAGAAGATTTTCATTCTACATTCGAAGATTCTGTATTATCTGAATGGATGCCTTGCATTGTAACAGTATGTTGTATAATGGCTTATATTTTTATGGGTTGGTATTGTTATAAGGATTTACCTGATATTGAAAATATTGAAGAGGTAAAAAAATATTATATGCAGTTAATGGCTAATCGGAGGATAATGTGTTAAATTTTTTAAATAGAAAATTATTTTTAATACTTATTTTTCTCATGTTTACAGCCAAAGCTATGCAAGAACATAAATCCTTTGAAGAGTCTCGTGAAACTTCAGCAAATTCTAAAATTGTTGCATTTAACAGGTATAAAAAAATTAATGATACATTTCCTGATACAGTTAAGTTTTTGTCTAAAGTTTTAAGCAAAAGGGGCATAAAAGATCTTAGCTTGCAGCTAGCGATAATAACTTATTTAAAAGAATATTTGTTTGAATTAAAGGGCTACTGTACCACTCAAGGTTTTTTTAAATTTACAACGGGACATCAAATAGCTCTTATGACAAAAAATGGGTTAATAAATCATATAAAAGGTTTAGAGAATGATTTGGAAAATGAAGATGTAACTCATATTAGCATTAATTTTAACGAGCATGATTCCTACAATACTACTATCTATAATTTTATACATTCAATGTTAGATTCTATAGACAAAAAAAGGGAGATCGGGACTCGTTTTGTTATGTTTGGGCTGGAGAATGCTTATAAAAGAATAAAAATTGATTTTGGATATTCCAAAGTGCCGGGCAAGCTTATACCCTTTAGAATGGTTCCAACACAAAAATTTACTTTAGATATAGATAGATCAAGTTATATTGTACTTGAAGAAGATTTAAACTCTACATTTAGGTGTTCTCTGCTAGATCAATGGATTTCAAATGTAAAATCTCGTATTAATAATAGAGATTTTCTAAAAGTGATCAACTTAGTTAACTTCATTGTTATTTTATATTGTGGAATTAAGATGTTGAAAATGCACAAGAAAATTAAACAAATTCAATTGTGGAAGATCTAGAGTGTTAAATTTTTTATTTAAAAAATTATTTTTAATATTTTTTTTCTTCATGTCTCCAAACAAAGCCATGCAAGAGTTTAAATCAGTTGAAGAAGCCTGCGAAACTTCGACAAATTCTAAAACTTTCGCGTTTAACAAGTACAAAAAAATCAATAATACATTTCCCAATACAGTTAAATTTTTGTCTAAAATTTTAAGCGAAAAGGGAATCGAAGATAGTAGTTTACAAAAATATATAATAACTTATTTATCTATGGAGTCCTTATTTGAATTAAAAGGGTACCGTTCTAAGCAAGGTTTTTTTCTGTTTACCACAGGTCATCAAATAGTTTTAATGACAAAAAAAGAACTTACTGCGCATATGGATGATTTACTAGGAACATGTATGGTAAGTTTTTCATTTCGACCAAATGTAATTAGAGGTTTTGATGAAACTTTACCTAATTTAGTAAATAATATGTTATGTGCCATGGAAACAAAAATCGGTTTAAAAATGATTAGTGGAGGTAACTATCCAGAAGATAGATTTAAAAGAGTAATGGCATATGATATGCATGATCATATTAGATTTTTAGATAAGTTAATACCTTTCAGAATATATCCAACAAATAGATTTACTTTAGATATTGATAGATCAAATTATATTATTCTAGAAGAAGATTTTCATTCTACGTATAAGAGTTCAGCGCTAAATGAATATTGTGTAAAACATGATTGGCCTCTTTATGTACTAGGTGCATTGGTTGTATTTTATATTTTTTATATAAATTTTTTTGAAAATTCATCGATTAAATATGATTTAACAATAATGGTTTAAGCGGAGACAAGATGTTAAATTTTTTAAATAAAAAATTATTTTTAATACTATTTATTTCTGTTTTAAATGTTCAAGCAGTAACATTTGAAGATTTGATAACAAGATCTAAGAGTTTTATTTTTCCAACTAGAGCTAATAGAATTGCTGTTCTAGCGCAAGATAACAAAATAAAACAGTGCACAATTGTTCAACAAGCTAATTCTGTACGTCCAATTATACACAAAAACGTAATGTCTTTGATTAAGGATTTTTTAGAGTACAAAAAACATTATGGGACCAGTATTGAAAAGAGATTATATACAGATATGATGGAACAAATATTTATTGATCGACTTCTTACAAAAAGACCACTTATGTTTATGACAAAAGCGGATACTTATTTGTTAAGAAATGGTATAAAAGGGCAGGATGGATTTGAAGCGATTGGTACTTTAGATGAAAAAGAGCCCTTGGTTTTAGCAAATTATCTTTCTTATGATGAAATAGCAATCTCTGCATTGCTTGGTGTTTCCGGTCCTACTTATTTTATAAATAATGGATCAAGAAATAATAAAGGAATTATAGGTGCCGCAGGCACCTATCAAGAAAGTGGGATATATGTGGGATTGGTGGGAGCACGTTTTGAAAAACCGGGTTTAATGGAATGGCAACATATGATTATTACTCCTGAACAGAATACAAAAGAAAATGGTTATGGTTCAGGAAATGGTAATTTGTTATTGCAGGTATGGTCTAAATTTTATGGTGAAAGATTTGTAACATTCCAAGAAGCAAAAGAAGACTTATCTGGTAGATATATTGAATTAAATTCAACTACTTATTTGGATTCTCTAATTTATAAGAAAAGAATGAAAATGGTGCTTGAACCATTTTTTATTGAAGCAAATAAAAGGGGAATGGAAGAAAATAAGAAAGTATATTGCCATGTTGTTGGATTAGGTTTGGGAGTTTGGCAAAAAACTTCACAACAAACAGGTTTAATACTTGATGTTTGTGGCGAAATTTTTAATAAGCATGATTTATCTTTTATATCAGATTTAAACTTTAGTTGGCTTTTAGAAGAATTTAAAAAATTCGAGAATAAAAATAAGAATGAAATGAAAGTTTATTTTTCTAAGCGTAATCCAGCTGATAAATTAGTTGGTGATGATGCAGGTAAACTTCTTGTAGCGATGTATGCTTGGGATGGTAATGCATATTCAGGCAATGAATATTGGGCCGGGCATCTTACAGCATCAGGAGATCCTGCCGCAGCTAGTTGTTCTACTATTGCAGAGTTACATAATCCTTTAATTAATGATAATGTGTCATATAAAAATCTTGCGATTTTTGGCTAACTATTGTGAGTTTATAAATGTTTTTGTAATCTGTATTTATGCAATTATATCAAGATGAAAAGCTAACAATTTTTTTTGGTGATTCTAAAAGTTCACCTATTACTATACAAAAGTGTAGAGAGCTAGAGTCTAAGTTTGTTGTGCAGGATCTGATTGTAAAAGAAATTTCTAAAATAGAATATTTTGATTCTAATAAACTATTTTTTCTTGATCAGACCCATAGTACTGACCATATAATAATAAGTGGAAATAATATTGATCTAGTAAAATCTTTTAGATATCGGGGAGATTTTATTGTTACAGATCAAGTTAATGTTTGTATAGGTGTATTAACAGCAGATTGTTTGCCTATAATTTTTTTTGATAAAATTAAAAAGATTTTAGCTATAGCCCATGCTGGCTGGAAAGGATCTGTTTCCAATATAGTTGGACATACTTTAAATAGCATGAAAAATAATTTTGGTTCAGAGCCTGTTAATATACAAATAACATTTGCAGCTAACGCTAAAAGTTGCTGTTATGAAGTTAGTAAGGATTTTGTTGATAATCTTGATTCAAGCTTGGTTGACTCTAGTATAAAAGTTAATAACGAAAAAATTTATTTTGATTTAGCTAATTATAATAAATTATTACTTTTAAAATCAAATATTCCAGAAGAAAATATTAATACAAATTATAATATTTGTACTATTTGTAATCTTGATTATTGTTCTTATAGAAGAAATAAAGAACTTTCAGGTTTGCAAATGACTATTGTTAAAATGAATAAATAATTTATTTACTTTAATTGCTTAGAATCTTAAAATAATAGAAAGAGATTAAATTTCTTATGAAGCCCATTCGTATCCTTCGACAGGCTCAGGACGAACGGGTCGGGGATAAAAAAAGCGCTCGTGGTGAGCTTGTCGAACCATACGAGCATGGTTTAGTAATAACTCTATGAAATAAGAAATTATGGATTTTAAATTATGATAACCCAACTTTTAGCTAAAATTTTTGGTACAGCAAATGAGCGTAAAATTAAACGCTTGCAGCCTATAGTTGATCAAATAAATTCATTTGAACCTGAAATGCTTAAATTAACTGATGAACAATTATCGGCTAAAACTAATGAATTTAGACAACAATTAAGTCAAGGAAGACATCTTGATGATATATTACCTGAAGCATTTGCAGTAGTTCGGGAGGCTTCCAGACGTAAGCTAGGCCAACGCCATTTTGATGTACAATTAATGGGTGGAATAGTTTTACATCAAGGCAAGATTTCTGAAATGAAAACCGGTGAAGGAAAAACTCTTACAGCAACTTTGCCTCTTTATCTGAATGCTCTAACAGGAAAAGGATGTCATCTAGTTACAGTTAATGATTATTTGGCCAAACGTGATGCTGAATGGATGAAGCCTATATTTAATTTTTTAAACCTTGAAGTAGGTATTATTCAGAATAGTATGAGCGATGCTGAGCGTAAAAAAGCTTATCAAGCAGATATTTTGTATGCTACCAATAACGAGTTAGGTTTTGATTATTTACGTGATAACATGAAATTTAGGTTGGAGGATTATGTCCAACGTGATGCTCATTATGCAATTGTAGATGAAGTAGATTCTATTTTGGTAGATGAAGCAAGAACCCCTTTAATTATTTCCGGATCATCAGATGAAAGTAGTAAGCTCTATTCAGATGTGGATAGAATAATAAAAAGATTGGTTAAAGGAACAGATTTTGAAGTTGATGAAAAAACTCGTTCTGTTCAACTTACAGAAATAGGTAATGATAAAGTAGAAGCGGCTCTTAATATTAATAATTTATATGCATTAGAGAATTTAAAGCTTTTGCATCACGTTACTCAATCATTAAAAGCGTATGCCAATTTTAAACGAGATGTTGATTATGTTGTCAGGGATGATGAAGTATTAATTGTAGATGAATTTACCGGTAGAATTTTACCAGGCAGAAGATATAGTGATGGATTACATCAAGCCCTTGAAGCTAAAGAAGGGGTAACTATAGAAAAAGAAACTCAAACCTTGGCTGCAATAACTTTGCAAAACTATTTTAGGCTTTATAAAAAACTAGCAGGTATGACAGGTACAGCTATGACTGAAGCTGAAGAGTTTCATAAAATTTATAAGCTTGACGTTGTTTCAATTCCTACAAATATGCCTATGATCAGGGATGACAAATCTGATCTAATTTTTTTAACAAAAAATGCAAAATATAAATCTATTGTTGAAGATATTAAAGAACGGTTTAAAAAGGGGCAACCAGTTTTAATTGGCACAATAGCTATTGAAACATCAGAAATTATAAGTAACGTTTTAACTAGTAATAGTCTTCCCCATGATGTTCTCAATGCAAAATATCATGAAAGAGAAGCTGAAATAGTTGCAAATGCAGGTTTACCTGGAAGGATAACAATAGCTACTAATATGGCTGGTCGTGGTACGGATATAAAGTTAACTGAAGAATCTAAAAAAGCTGGCGGACTTTATATTTTAGGTACAGAAAGGCATGAAAGTCGTAGAATTGATAATCAGTTAAGAGGAAGATCTGGTCGTCAGGGTGATCCAGGAGAGTCAAGATTCTATATATCTCTAGAAGATGATTTAATTAGAATTTTTGCAGGAGATACTCTTAAGAATAATATGCAAAAATATGGTGGAATGAAAGAAGATGAAATTATCGAATCTAAGTATGTTTCTCGTTTAATTGAAACTTCTCAAGAAAAAGTTGAAAAACAAAACTTTGAAACTCGTAAGCACTTAATTGAATATGATGATGTATTAAATCAGCATCGTACAGTAATTTATGCTTATAGAAAAGATGTCTTGGAAAGTTCAGAAAATATATTTGGTTTAATTCGTGATTTTGTTTCTAAAACTGTTGAAGATATTGTTGCACAATTTTCGCCAAAACGTAATATTTCGCCAGAGCAAGTAGAGCAAATTATTGCTTTCTTAAGTAAAACCACTTTTATTGATATTAAGGAATTTGAAAAAGCAAAATTGGGCAAAAATAACTCTGATGTTTTAGAAGCTGATTTAATAAACTTTTTGCTTGAAAGATATGATCTATTTAGAAATCAACAAAATGCTTCTATGATTCAACAAGCTGAAAAATGGTTAATGTTAGAAACTATAGATAAAGCTTGGAAGCAGCATATGCTTAATATTGATCATCTTAAAGAAGGCATCTCATTTAGAAGTTGGGGACAAAAAAATCCGCTTACTGAATATAAGCGTGAAGCTTTTGATATGTTTAAGGATATGCTTCAAAGCGTAAGATGGGAAATTGTACAGAATATTTTCAGATTTAATTTTGAAACATTTAATAGCTTGGAACTTGAAAGAAAACGTGAAAAAGAACTACGTGAACTTAATCTAGTTTCTAGTAATTCTGAATCTGCTTCCCAACAGCCAGTTGAACATGCTGATGAAAGAATTGGTAGAAATGATCCGTGTCCTTGCGGCTCTGGCAAGAAGTATAAGAAATGTCACGGCGCTTAGGTTATCTTATTGGAATTGGTCTGATTATATCAGGTTCGCGGTATACAGGTATTACAGCATTTGTTTTTGCAATTACTATGGCTCCATGTGGTTCCAAGGAAGAAATTATTTCTGGTTTGGCAACTTCCAGCTGACTTTGTGTGTTAAATCTATATAGTTCTCCAGTTGTTGGGTTTTTTAAATATTCATTTGGTTGCAAGGTTTTTAAATGCTTTGTTGATAGACCTAACTTACTCATGGCCTCACTATGTTCAACATTGTATTCTTGAAGCCCTAATGGTTCTTTAGATGGGGTTAATGGAGAAGCGACTTCTGAGATTGGTTTTGTAGGAACAGGTGCTGGTACTTCTATAGATGAGGTAGGTTTTAAGGATTGTAAAACAGCTGGATCGATACCTAGTTTTTCTTGATTTTCTATTAATTTCCCTAAGGTAGTTTTGCTCCCTTGTGCAGCAAGATTCTTAACGCCATCATTAATTGTACCCCGTACTTCAGATTTGAAATTAGTTTTTAGTAATTTTTCTAAAAGATCAATAAATTTAGGGTCGCTTCCTTTATGAGTCAGTGTATAATCTGTAAATTCCCTTGCTTCTTCTGCTGTTTTAAATTTAGCGCCTGAATCTAGTAATTTAATAAAATCTTCTGTTGAAGCTCTAAATCTAGTATCTGAATGTTCTCGACTTTTAATTGCAATATCTAAAACAAAATTTTTATCTTCTGGTGATAAAGTTTTTAGAGTCTCTGTATTAACTGAATTTTTTATATAATCCCATTTCTCACTTTCTGGTACATAAGCAAGATAACCTGGACTTCCAGATACCATTCGTTTTAAAGTAGCAATATCTGATTCAAGTTCCTTTGCTGCTAATTGAGTCTGTGTAGTAGGATAACCTGATTCTGTGAGACTTTGGGCTGCAGATTCTTGAATTTGATTTAAACTTTTGCCTTGATTTGCACCTTGATCAATAATGTTGGTAGCTTTTTCAATAGCTGCTTGTTGTTTTTTATCTAAAGAAGGAAAACTTTTTTTTAATTCTGACCAAATATCCTTAAAGTTAAATTCATTATAACCTTTAGATTTCATGTATAATTTAACACCTATATAAATAGCTGTTACTGCTAAAAGAGATGCACTCGAAGCTATGCCCGTTGTATTGTCATCACCTTTTATTGTTTCAATTTTTAAATTTGATGCGAAAATGCATAAAATTAGCAGTTTTATGATACTTTTTTTCATTATAATCCTTTTATAAAGTGGATTTTATAACCTACTTATAGAAAAGGTAGCAAAATTGCTATTAGGAAATCAATAATTGGGTGTTTTTTATTTAGAATGGTGGGATTTTTGGTTGCGGGGGCTGGATTTGAACCAGCGACCTTTGGGTTATGAGCCCAACGAGCTACCAAGCTGCTCCACCCCGCGATAAGATAATACAAGATTATGTTATTTTGAGACTTTGTCAATCGAAAATATCAAAAATAAAAAAATTATTTTACATTACGATACACTTTCTATGTTTTTCTTGTTGTAATTTATAATCAGAAAAATTTACCAAACCAAAACCTTCGTCTTCTT
>Ga0207097_1114_pt1 | contig 8667 bp, 2 predicted proteins | sample Alteio_BWMinHeat_87_FD_153541 | JGI IMG/M metagenome (GOLD analysis project Ga0207097, IMG submission 153541) | Enriched cells from forest soil in Barre Woods Harvard Forest LTER site, Petersham, Massachusetts, United States -... | ecosystem: Environmental > Terrestrial > Soil > Temperate forest >...
TGATCCTGCGGGACGGCATTTTGCTGGTCGCGCTTGGCGCGCTAATCGGAATACCGGCGGCGTTTGGTGTTACCAGGTTCGTGTCCAGCTTCCTCTACGGCCTGACTGCGCGCGACCCTGCAACCATCGCGATCGCCACCGCGATCCTCGCGCTGGTGACGGTCATCGCTAGCTTCCTGCCCGCGAGACGTGCCAGCAAGGTCGATCCCATGGTGGCGCTCCGATACGAGTAACCTAGCACTTACCTGGAGATAGCCTCCTGGACTTCATCAAGCCCTTGAATGATTTTGGAATCCAGGGCTTCGGCTCCGGTATTCTCAGTCATCAAAAAATCATTGAACTGCAAGCGCTCTTGCACAGTTTTTCAGTATATAATCGCAGAAGCTTGAGTGAGGTCTCTTAAGAGAGAACAATTCGATCGAGCGCTCTATCCAGCCCGATTGACGGCTTAGTCAGCCAGAACCCCGCCAAGCTTCGAAATCTTGGGACGGTTGTAGTTGTTTGGTATACAATAAGCTAAAGGTCCAATTAGCTTCAAACAGCACGGAAACGTGACTTAAGTCTAGCTTCAGGGAGTTTCAACTATGCGAAGAATTTTGTTTGCCGTAGTTCTGGCAATCGCCCTCGCCACTTGCGCGCTTGCGCAGTCCGGCGCCGGGCTGGGAAGTATTTCCGGTGTCGTGCAAGACGCTTCGGGCGCCCTGGTTGCAGGCGCGACCGTGGTGGTCAGCAACGATTCCAAAGGTGTGCGCCGCACCCTCGAAACCACCAGCTCCGGCCAATTCACGGCGCCGGCCTTGATTCCGGATGTCGGCTACAAGGTGACCGTATCGAAGGGTGGCTTTGCGAACTACGAAGCCACGAACATCACTGTCACGGTCGGCCAGAACCTCGACCTGCATATTCCGCTGAGCGTGGCAAGCACCACCACAACCGTCGATGTGAGTGCCACTGCCGTCGCGCTGGATGACACCCGGACCGCCGTTACGCAGTTGATCGACCAGCGACAAATCCTGGATCTGCCGGTCAACGGACGCCGTGTTGACACCTTTGTGCTGGCGACCGCCGGCGTTGCTCCCGATGGAGCCTTCGGCCTGCTCAGCTTCCGCGGTGTAGCCGGTCACAACAGCTTCCTCACCGACGGAAACGACACTACGAATCAGTTCTACAACGAAAACGCGGGCCGCACCCGCATTCAAAGCCCCATCTCCCAGGAAGCCGTGCAAGAGTTTCAGGTGATCTCCAACAACTTCGCGGCGGAGTATGGCAACGCCATGGGTGGCGTGGTCAACACCATCACCAAAAGCGGCACCAACGACATCCATGGCACCGGCTATTGGTTTTTCCGCAATCGGACTTTAAACGCGCGCGATCGCTATGCCCTCTTCAATCCCCAGGACATCCGGCACCAGTCCGGCGCCAGCCTCGGCGGCGCGTTGATCAAGAACAAGCTGTTCTACTTCTTCAACTACGAAGCCACTCGTCGCAATTTCCCGGCCATCGCCACTCTTCAAAATACCGGTATGTTCAACGCTGTGGGATTGATCGACACCACTGGTGGCAGGAATCCTTGTCCGGATACATCCAAACCCGCGGGACAGCAGGCCACCGCGGCGCAGTGTAACACCGCGATCAATATGCTCTACACGCGGAATTTCGGAACCGTTTCCCGTACTGTGGTGCAGGACCTGGGCTTCGGCAAACTCGATTACCATCTGAACGACAAGAACAGCGTCAGCATCAGCGTCAGTCTGCTCCGCTGGGTCTCCCCACACGGCATCCAGGCCACCGGAATCATATTCAACACCGGCAATGCCATCGGCAACAATGCGGACTCCACAGTGCGCGACGGCTATGGACGCGCCCAGTGGACCAGCGTGGTGACGCCGAACATGGTGAACGAGGCCCGCTTTGGCTGGTTCCACGACCGCCTGTTCGACCCCGCCAGCGCTGATTTTCTTTACCCCGGGCTCGGCAAGGCCGGCCTCACGGTCAACAGCACCGGTAATCTCGGCGTGGCCACTTCCTACCCGCGCTTGAACCCCAGTGAAACGCGCTACGAGGTGGCCGACAATCTGAGCTGGACCAAAGGCGCGCACACCATGAAGTTCGGTTTTGACATCGCTCACACAGAGGACTATGTCAATCAGCTCGCCACTCAGTATGGGAGCTACAACTACGCCACTCTCAATCAGTTCGCCCTGGACTTCAGCGGGAACACAACGGGCGCCAAGAACTGGAACACTTATTCGCAGGCCTTCGGGAATCCAATCGTGGATACGAATCTGGTCAACTACGGGTTTTATGCCCAGGATCAGTGGCGCCTCAATTCCCGGTTGCTGTTCAACTACGGCGTACGCTACGAATTCTCAACTATTCCGCAACCCAAGATCATCAATCCGGATTATCCACAGACTGGCGTGATCCACTCGCCGAAGAACGACTTCTCTCCTCGCGTCGGAGCTTCTTACGCCCTGACCAGCGACCAGAAAACGCTGCTCCGCGCGGGCTACGGGATCTTCTACGCCCGGTACCAAACTGGATTGATCGAAAACCTATTCTTGACCAACGGAGTCTATCAAACATCCATCACTTATAATTCGGCGACGGCTGCGCAGCTTGCTGCGGGTCCCGTCTATCCGAACAATCTGGCCGCCACTACCTTCTCGCCGTCCCCCGGATCGATCAGCATCCTGTTCGCCGACAAGAACCTGCGGAATCCGTACACGCACCAGGCCAATATCGGTATCGAGCGGCAAATCAGCTCGACCATCAGCCTCGACGTATCCTACCTCTGGAGCCGCGGCGTCCGTTTATACGGCGTCCGTGACCTGAATGTCCCGGCTCCGGGCAACCCCGTTACCTACACAATTCAAGATGCATCGGGCGCTACCGTGGGCAGCTACACCACGCCCACCTATCGGCTGACAAATAACTGCCGGCCGGATTGTCGCTACCGCCAGATTTCCCAGATCGAGAACCCGGGCCTGAGCTACTACGACGGCCTGGCTGTTCAGCTCAACAAGCGCTTCTCTAGGGGCTTCCAGGCCCAGATAGCATACACCTGGTCGCATGCCATCGACCTGAATCAAAGCAGCGCCACCAATAACATCTTCTTCAGCACCACTCCGACCAGCTACGCGAACGGCGACTTCGCTTCGGAGAAGGGTAGCGCAGCCAACGATGTGAGGCACCGTTTCGTGGCTAATTTTGTGTGGTCGCCTACTTTCACGCACAGCAGCAGCTTCTTCGCTCGCTATTTCGTGAACGACTGGCAGCTCAGCCAGGTCACCACCTTGCAGTCGCCACAACCGATAAACTCCACTACTAATGTTGGCGGGAATGCATTCCCGACGGCAGCGGGCGCTGCTCCCTTGGCTTCGGGCTCGCTGAACGGGCTAGGCGGCGGATTTAGCCGCGTGCCGTTCCAACCCGTCAGCAACTTGAATGTGGACTCCATCTACAGAGTGGATGCCCGCCTCTCCAAGAAACTGCCTTTCAGTGAACGTGTCACTGGCTACCTGACGTTTGAAGCGTTCAATCTGTTCAACACTCCATATGACACCAGCCGCCGTTCGGCCGAGTACAACTTGTCCGGCTCAGCGCTGCAATTGAGAACCGATTACGCGACTCCCAGCTCGGACGCGCTCAGCCCGGATGGTACATCAGCACGCCGGGCGCAGGTTAGCTTGCGCATCACGTTCTAACAGCGTTTCTTTCACCGTATCGCGCGCACGTCCTTCAGGGCGTGCGCGCTTTTGTTTTTTGTGTTCATCGAATTGCCATCTATCTTTCAGGTCGATCCGCTATAATGTCCAGAAGCTTGAGGAGGTCCGCGAATCATGAAGATCCTGAACTGCCTGCTTGTCACTTTGCTGTTCGCCGCTGCGGCGTACTCGCAGTTGCTGCTGGGAACAATCTCCGGCACGGTCACGGATTCGCAGGGCGCGCTGATCCCCTCGGCCAAAGTGGAAGTGCAGAACATCGACACCAATCTCAAAGTGTCGGCCCAGTCGCAGTCCAACGGACTTTATCAGGTGCCCAACCTTCCTGCCGGGACCTACAAAGTCACCGTCCGGCACGATGGCTTCGAGAGCAAGGTCTTCACTTCGATTCTTGTTCAGGCCAACCGGACCAGCACCGTGGACGCCCAGTTGACGGTAGGCCAGGTCACCACATCCGTGGAGGTCACCGGCACGCCGCTGCGCAACGAGACGGACACGACCAACGGCTATGTGCTGGACTCCCACACCATCGAGAACACTCCGCTCGGTACCGGCAGCTTCACGCAGCTCGCCATTCTCAGCCCGGGCTTGAACGCCGACTTCCTGGCCGGCTCGGGAACCAACGCCGGCCTCGGCAACCAAAACATCTGGGCCAACGGCCAGCGCGACACCAGCAACAGCTTTTCCATTAACGCCGTCAGCACCAACAATCTGTTCAATGGCAAGTCCTCCAGCCAGGTGACCGAGATCCGCTACACGCTCAATACCGGCCAGTTCACCAACGCGAACTCCGGTAACGAGATCCAAACCAACATGACCGTATACAACGCCATCGGCCAGGGCATGCCCACGCCGGCGCCGGAAGCATTGCAGGAGCTGCGCGTGAACTCCTCTCAATACGATGCCACCCAGGGCGGCAACTCGGGCGCGCAGATCGCCATGATCACGCGCTCGGGCACGAACGAGTTCCACGGCCAGTTATACGACTACCTGCAGAACAAAGCATTCAATGCAGCGCCGTTCTTCCGCAATGCGGATCCCGCCATTTCCGCGCACGATAAAGTTCCGGCTCTGCATTACAATCGCTTTGGCGCCACCATCGGCGGACCCATAGTTCGCGACAAGGTGTTCTTCTTCGCCGCCTATCAAGGTATCCGCAACAACGACGCGCTGGGCGGCAACTCCAAGGTAACTGTTCCTCAACACCTCACCGACGACCGTAGCCCGGCGGCTCTGGCGGCGGTGGGACAACAGGATTTCGGCGTCAGCATCGCTCCCAGCGCCATCGACCCGGTAGCGCTGAAGACGCTACAAGCCAAGGTCAACGGCAATTACCTGATTCCCTCGGCGACTGTAACCGACTCCGCCGTCGCCAAGCAGCTCAATTACAACGCGCTCATTTCCGGTCCGCCGAGTGTTTTCATGCAGGATCAGATCAACGCCAACGTGGATTGGAATTTCAGCTCGAAAGACCGGCTTGCGGCTAAGTATTTCTCCAGCGACAATCCCAACACCAACCCGTTCGGACAAAGCACCGTCCTGGGTTTTCCGCAACACCTGGAAGCGGGAAGCTGGGTCGCATCGGTGAGCAATACCTACGTAGTGCGGCCCAACCTCACTTGGGAACAGCGCGTCGGCGTCAGCCGCCAGCGGACCATGTCCACCACCAGCCAGGCTTTGACGCCGGCCGACATCGGCATGAACCTCTTCGGTGGCGACCGATTCCCGACGCTACAGATCTTTCAAGCTGACGGAGTACTGCGCAGCGGCCTCATCATCGGTCCCAGGAACGTCCTGGGCAACGCGGGATCGGCACAGAATCGCGGCACCTGGAGCTCCAACGCCAATTGGATCGTGGGGCGCCACACCCTGTATTTCGGCTTCTCCATGGATCTCACGCAGTTGAACGTCGTCAACCGCGCCAATCAGGTGGCGGCGGTGGAATCCCAGACATTTGCGGATTTTCTGAAGGGTGCTCCGCTCAATACATCTTTCTCCTTTCTCTACGCTGGCGCGAGCAATCGCTACTACCGGGCCTGGCAAGCGGGCGGATACATGCAGGACAACTTCAAGATGAGGAGTAACCTGAGCCTGAGCCTCGGCATCCGCTACGACCTCAACGGTCCGTTCTGGGAAAAATACGGCGTGCTTGCGAACTTTCATCCGGATGCTTACCACTACGACCCTGCCAGCGACACCGTCACCAACGCGGGCATCGTCATCGCTGGCAACAATCCCACGCTGGGCACCAAGGGCGTCGCCAACTCCACGCTCACCGGCGGGCAATCGGGGATCGGACCGAGGGTGGGCTTGGCCTGGAGTCCGAGCCGCCTGAAGAAGGTAACCGTGCGGGCCGGCTTCGGACTGTACTACGATCGCGGCGAATACTTTTCCTACCTTTCACCCGGCTCCGGTCCCGGTGGCACCGGCGGACCGTTCGGCGTCACTCTGCAGTTGCCGTTCGTTTCCAGGATCGCCGCTACTTCGGCCGGCACGCTGGACCTGCCTTTCGGCTCGGCGCCGCCTCCGCCACCCACCAATCCCAACGCGATCACCGCGTTGCTGCCCAACATCGCCAAGATTAAGAACGGCGCCTCCACCTATGTTTTCGGAGGTTACGATTCCGCGAACACTTTGCCCTACACCGAGAACTGGTCGCTCGATCTGCAGTGGCAGCCGCTCAATAGCTGGCTGCTTAGCGTGGGATACGTGGGCAACCATGGCGTCCATCAAGTGCTTCCGATTCCGTTCAATCAGCCGTCCATCGCTACGCCCGATCATCCCATCAACCTCGAGCAGTATTCGTACGGATTCAACATGATTCCCAACATCGAGTCGCTCAAGACCTTCGATGGAGGAAACACCAGTCTGCGCGTGCCGTTCCTCGGCTACAGCACGAATTCGGTGCTGTATAAGACCATCGGCATCTCTACCTACAACTCCTTGCAGGTGGGCCTGCGCAAACGGCTGGCGCACGGGTTGCAGCTCACGGCGTCGTATACGTGGTCGCATTCGCTCGACGAGCAAAGCGGTCTGGGCCTGTTCTACAACGGCAACGATCCCACGTCTCCGCATCTCTCCTACGGCAACTCATCCTACGACCGCACTCACGTTTTCATCGCCAGCTATTTTTACGAGATCCCGAATGTGGTCAAGTCGAAAGCCTGGTTCGGACAGGCCACCAACGGCTGGCAGCTAAGCGGCGTAGTGACGGCGCAGAGCGGGCAGCCGTACAATTTCTACGACTTTTCCGGCGCGGTTGCCGGGCAATACTACTCCAGCTTCGTGAGCATTCTCGATCCGATCATTGGTTTCCAGCCTGGAGTCACCACGGACAGCGTCAAACTTCAGGGCACCACCGGGGTGAACCCCGCGGCTCCGCTGATCGACCTGAGCAAACTCTACACGCCGACTATCGCACCGGGCGTCAACGGAGTTCCTCCCTGCGCCACGGTAAGCGGCAGCCAGGTGTGCGATACCGTTGAAACCGGTTTCGCCAACTCGGGCCGCAACGTTTTCCGCGGGCCATTCCAATCTCGCATGGACACGGCGGTCTCCAAGGCTTTCCGCATCTCGGAGCGGTTCAAGCTGCGCTATAGCGCCGAGTTCTACAACATCACCAACCATCCCAGCTTCGATGTTCCGAACAATAATCCCGGCTTGTACAGCGTCTCATCCGGCAAAGTGACCGTGCGGACGCCTTCCGCCACGACCGGTATGATCTCGCACACCATCGGCAGCCCGCGCTTTATCCAGATGTCGCTGCGCCTTCAATTTTAGCGGTCATGGGAAAAAAGGCAGACCACAAAGGGCGATGGTCGGCCCTACCACGCGTGTTTTATCATTAACTGCTGCTCCATGTTGTTCCGAACCATCCTCACGCTAGCGGTCCTGGTGCTCGTTCCCCACTCAGCGCAGGCAGCGTGTACCTTCAACCTCAACCCGACCAGCGCCACGTTCACTAACTCGAGCAACGACGCCGTGGTTCAGGTCACCGCCAGCGCATCCAGCTGCGCGTGGACAGCCAGCAGCGAGAGCGCCTGGATCACAATCTCCTTCGGCTCCACAGGAACCGGCAACGGCCCGGTGGCCTTCACGGTCCTGCAGAACAATACCTTCTCGCAACGCACGGGTTCGCTCAAGATTGCCGGAATCACCTTCCCGGTCACCCAGGCTGGAGCGCCCTGCACCTACGGACTCTCTCCCAACAATGCGACGGTTCCCGCCGCGGGCGCGGACGGCAGCTTCAACGTTTCGAGTGGCTGCAGTTGGACCGCCACCTCGAACAATAACGACTGGTTGACCACCGCGGGATCCGGGACGGGCAACGGTTCTGTAGCGTACTCGGCCGCGCCCAATCCGAATTTCACGTCGCGCGCTGGCACCATTTCCGTCGGAACCCAGACCTTCACCGTCAACCAAACGGCGGCCTGCAACTTCACCGTCAATCCCGTAAGTGCCCAGGTAAGTCCGAGCGGCGGCACTGGTACGTTTCAAGTCCAGCCCAGCGCCAGTTCGTGCGCCTGGACCGGGGCCAGCAATAATCCCGACTTCATCACCGTCACGTCCGGAACATCCGGCACTGGTACCGGAACCATAGGCTACTCGGTTTCCGCCAATATGGTTACCGACGCGCGGGGCGGCTCCATCGCGGTTGGCAATACGGCATTTGGTATCTATCAACCCGGCGGTACGCCCTGCTCCTACACGTTTTCGCCGTCGAGCGCGAGCTATGCGTCGTCCGGCGGCAGCGGGAGCTACACTGTGACATCGGCTTGTCCATGGACCCCAACTACGATCTCCGACTGGATCACAATCCTCGGCCCCGCCAGCAGCACGGGCAAAGACACGGTGTTTTATGCGGCGTCGCCAAACACAACTTCAGCCGCCCGTTCCGCCGTGATTACCATCGGAGGTTCGGGGTTTACGATCACCGAAGCGG
>Ga0207097_1115_pt1 | contig 8608 bp, 7 predicted proteins | sample Alteio_BWMinHeat_87_FD_153541 | JGI IMG/M metagenome (GOLD analysis project Ga0207097, IMG submission 153541) | Enriched cells from forest soil in Barre Woods Harvard Forest LTER site, Petersham, Massachusetts, United States -... | ecosystem: Environmental > Terrestrial > Soil > Temperate forest >...
TGTAAATCGAGGAATAGGTGCCGATGATGACGCCAAAGACCATGGCCGCCGAAAAGCCGCGTATAACCTCGCCGCCGAATATCGCCAGGGCCAGCGAGGCCAGCAGCGTCGTCGAGGCGGTAAGGATGGTGCGCGACAGCGTATCGTTGATGCTTAAGTTCAGCATCTCGAACACTGGCATTTTCTTGAAGCGGCGCATATTTTCGCGGATGCGGTCGTAAATCACCACCGAGTCGTTGATGGAATAGCCGATAATGGTGAGGATGGCGGCCACCGCCGTCAAGCCGAACTCAAAGCGCGTCACGGCGAAAAAGCCGATAATCATGATGCTGTCATGCAACAGCGCCAGGATGGCGCCGACGCCATACTGCCATTCGAAGCGAAACCAGACATAGAGCATAATGGCGGCAAAGGAGCACAGCACGGCCAGGAACCCGGCTTCGATCAACTCACTGCCCACCGTCGGGCCGACATAGTCAATCTTGCGGTAGTCGATGCCCGGTCCTACGTTTGCAGCCAGCACCTCCTTGACGGCGGAGGTCACCCTGGCCTGCTCCTCATCCTTGGATACCTGGATGCGGATCATGACGTCATTGGGCGTGCCGATATTCTGCAATGATATTTCGCCAAAACCCTGATGGTTCAGCGATTCGCGCAACGGCCCCAGCGCCATCGGCTGATCGCTATGGATTTCCATCAATATGCCGCCAGTGAAATCGATGCCGAGATTCAGGCCGCGGTCGAAAAGCAGCCCCAACGACAGCAGCGTCAGGACGATGGAAAAAGAAAAACCCAGCCAGCGCTTGCCCATGAAATCAAGATGCGGCTTGTTGGGAAAGAAATGGAGGGGCATGGCTATCCCCGCACAAGCGAAGCGCGTTGCGGGGTCCGGTTCCGAATTACGCTATGTCTAAAAATATTCATGAGAGCCTTATACATTGTTATACCAGACCCCGCAACAAGTGCGGGGTTAAACCGCCTCAACCGCAATCACTTCCGGCACGTAGTGTTTGAGCATATTCTCAATGCCGTTCTTAAGCGTCACCGTTGAGCTGGGGCAGCCGGAGCAGGAGCCGTGCAATTCCAGTTGAACGATGCCGTCATGAAAGCCACGGAAGATGATATCACCGCCGTCCTGGGCCACGGCTGGGCGCACGCGCGTGTCGATCAATTCGCGTATCTGCTTGACCAGCTCGCTGTCATCGTCATTGGCGGCCACGCTTGGCCCCGACAGCATCACCGGCTTGCCGGCAACAAAATGATCCATAATGGCGGTCAGCAGCAGCGGTTTGAGCACCTCCCATGTCACCGCCTCGGATTTGGTCGCGGTGATGAAATCTGAACCGAGGAATATGGCCGTCACCCCTTCAGTGTGAAATAGCGCTTCGGCCAAGGGCGAAACCTTGGCATCTTCAGGCGAGGTTAAAAACGCCGTGCCAGAAGGCATCACCGGCACGCCGGGCATGAATTTCAGGGTCAGCGGGTTGGGCGTGGCTTCGGTCTGGATGAACATAAAAAGGCCTTTACTATTGATGCCATTGGATAGATAAGGCTTTTACGACTGTTTTTCAATAGGGAGCTTTCATATGAAAAAAATAGTCCTCACCGCTTTTTGCCTTGCCCAGACCTGCCTTGCGCCATACGCTTTCGCCGACAATGCCATACGCCCGCTTTCCCTCAGTATCAAGGGCATACGCAGTGAAAAGCCTATCCCCGATCGATTTGCCTATTGCATGCCTGACGGCCAGGGACGTAGCAAAGACGGCGGCAATATCAGCCCGGCCATCAGTTGGAGCGGCGCGCCGGAGGCCACGCAATCCTACGCTTTGATCGTGGTTGACCGCGACGTACCGGCCAGCTTCGAGCGAGCCAACCAGCCGGGCAAGACCATCCCCAAGGATTTTGGCCGCCAGGATTTCTACCATTGGGTGCTGGTGAATATTCCCGCCCAGGTACACGGCCTGCTGGAAGGCAAGAACAGCAACGGCATCGCCCAAGGCGGCAAATCCGTCGGCAAAACCGATTACGGTATCAACGGCCAGAACGATTACGCCCTGATGTCGTCCGGCCCGCATGGCGGCTATGATGGCCCCTGCCCGCCCTGGAACGACGAGCGGCTGCACCGTTATCATTTTATGGTCTATGCGCTGGATGTGCCTTCGCTGGCCTTGCCTAATCCCATCAAGGGCAAACAGGCGGAAGCGGCCATGGCCGGGCATATACTGGCCAAAGGCGAAGTAGTAGGCACCTATAGCAACAATCCGGTGTGGTTATCCCCGTCGCATGACGGGGTCCGGGCTCATTAACCCCTATATCCCCGTCGTATGACGGGGTCCGGGTCCACTAACCCCTAATTCAGACCCCGCCATACGGCGGGGATAAAAAAGGCCTGCCGGTTTCCCGGCAGGCCTTTTCTCGGTCTGCTAAAGTAAAATTAGCAGGTGGTAGAGGCAGCGGTGGAGCCCGCACCGGTAATGCCGGTAACGTTAGCGCCCATCGCATTGACGATGCCAGCGGCACCGAATACGATAGCTACACCAATACCTACGATCATCGCCATACCCCACGATACCTTGCCCAGGAGGGCACCGATACCGATAACGGTAACAGCAATGGTTGCCAAGCCTTTACCGGTGTTGCCGGTAAACCAGGCAACCACGGTGCAGAGCACGTTACCCATAGGGGTATTGCTCAGATTGGCGAAGGCGAAGTCCGGCATCATAACGATGGCGGCGCTGAGCATGACCAATACACAAATTTGCCATGCCAGGCTTAAGTCTTTAGTTTGGGTTTTCATATATTACCCTTTTGAACTAATTAAAAAAAGCACACATACAGAACCGTAGTTCGTCATGTGCAAACCAAAATATCTGCAAAGGACCGTAGTCTTGCAGATAGGGTCATCATATAATAAATCCCGTGCATACCCAAGCGCTTATTTGTGACAATCGTATGACAAAGGCGCACCCGCCTGGCAATAGCTAATAAATACTAAATAACCGTTTGCTCTATAGACACTATTTTAATCATTTATTAATGTTAGGAAAATTGTCATAATTTATTCACACTGCCGGGTAAAAAACCATGTTAGCCTAATTCCTAGCGCCAATAACGACGCATTCTAAATAATTGTTTTTCTCTAAATAAATTGTTTTTCACCGCCTGATAATAAGGAGAATTTTTATGGCATTTCAAGCCCCCGCACAAGAACCGCAGAAACCCGAGGAAAAGAAGCCGGCAGCCCCCGCACCTGCATTAAGAGAACTAAGCGAGAAAGAAAAGGAAGTACTTGCCAAATCAGCTTTGCTGGCCAGAGAATTAGCCGCCAGGACAAGAGGGGATGATAAAGGCACAGATGACTTTTCTATTCCTCTTACTTCCTCAGGCAAGAAAGATGGTAAGTTTACAGAGAGCAGTACCATAGTCAATCGTACGACATTGCGGGCAATAGCTACGGCAGCAAGCCTTGAATATCGTATTACTGAAAATCAAACTGATCCCGCAGCAGGGCAAGGAAAGCCGCCGACGGATGAAAAGCTTACAGCCATTATGGCCAAAAAAGTGCGCGCCTTGCTTGATAGAGGAGCGGCTGGCGAAGACATCGATCAGGTCATGGGCCGCGCCTATAATGACGCCGCCGATTACATTGCCAAAGTAAAAAACGGCGGTGAAATAAAAGGTGATATCTATGAATTCGGTGGAAGTAAAGTTTTAAACGGATTCACCTTCCCCAAACGGGACGACATTAAAGATGAGCCCAAAAAGGAAGAACAAAAGAAAGATATGAGCTTTAAGGATGTCCCCGGCGTTAAGGAAGCTGTGGATGCCTGGAAAAATACCGCCAATAAAGATATGACGGTGCTTAAGAAGCCAGAATCTAAAGGCGGTAAAGCAGCAACCGTTGCTTAATCCATTATCTTCTTCAATACTTAAACAAGGCCGGCCGGGTTATCCGCGCCGGCCTTTTTCTTTTTTGCGGCAGGCATGCATCTTGCTTACCCTTGCCTATGACCGACAGCATCGCCGCACCCGCACCCTTGCAGCTTACCATCCATCCCCTGCCCGACAAGGCGCCAGGGACGTTCTGGAGCAATGATGCGCCCAGTTTCAAGGATGTGCTCGATACCATCAACCCGCTGCAGCATATTCCGCTGGTTTCCACCCTGTATCAATCTTTCACCGGCGATGTGCCTTCCAGCGGCGCCAACCTGGCCGGCGGGGCGCTGCTCGGCGGGCCTTTCGGTTTCCTCGCCGCCTTATTCAATGAGATCGTCAAAACCCAAACCGGCAAGGATGTCGGCGGCAATGTGCTGGCCATGATCGAAGGCAACGATTCCTCCCCGGCTGCGACGCAACTGGCCAATAACAGCCTTACCGCCACCTATGCTCCGCCGCCGACCAACCACGCCGCCTACGCCGCCTACGAGCACGCGCAAAGCCTGCTGGCCTAAGTCCCTCCGTCATTGCGAGGAGGAGTAATTTATATCCTACAGCGCCGCCTGCGCCGCCGCCAGCCTTGCTACCGGTACGCGGTAGGGCGAGCAGGAGACATAATCCAGCCCTGCTTTTTGACAGAAAGCGATAGACGCCGGATCGCCGCCATGTTCGCCGCAAATGCCGATCTTGAGATTGCCGCGGGTTTTACGCCCGCGCTCGACGGCAATCTGGATCAGCTCGCCGACGCCGCTTTGGTCGAGCGACACGAACGGGTCGTGCTCGACGATGCCACGCTGCTTGTAAATCTCGATGAACGAGCCGGAATCGTCGCGCGAGATGCCCAGCGTCGTCTGCGTCAGATCGTTGGTGCCGAAGCTGAAGAATTCTGCCACGCCTGCGATATCCCCGGCGCGTAAGCAAGCACGCGGCAGCTCGATCATGGTGCCGACATGGTAGGTGATCGTCATGCCGGTTTTCTGCATCGCTTCGGCGGCGACCTTGTCGATCAGCGCTTTGAGAATTTCCAGCTCCTTGGGCATCATCACCAGCGGAATCATGATTTCGGGTGTCACCGTTTCGTTTTTCTCCTTCATGATCGTTGCCGCCGCCTCGAAAATGGCTTGCGCCTGCATCTCGTAAATTTCGGGATAGGTGATGCCCAGGCGGCAACCGCGATGGCCGAGCATGGGATTTTGCTCTTTCAACTCATGCGCACGCATGCGCACGATTTCAGCGCTCACATTGGCGGCCTGCGCCACCTGCTTGATGTCCTCCTCGGTATGCGGCAGGAATTCGTGTAGCGGCGGATCGAGCAGGCGGATGGTCACCGGCAACCCCTTCATGATGCTAAACAGCTCGATGAAATCGTTGCGCTGCATGGGAAGTAATTTGGCCAGCGCCGCTTTTCGCCCTTCGACATGGCTTGCCACGATCATCTCGCGCATGGCGGTGATGCGCGTCGCGTCGAAGAACATATGCTCGGTGCGGCATAGGCCGATGCCTTCGGCGCCGAATTTGCGCGCCGTGCCGGCATCGAGCGGCGTTTCGGCGTTGGCGCGCACTTTCAGCTTGCGCACCTCGTCGGCCCATTGCATCAGCGTTTCGAAATCAGCGGACAAGCTCGGCTGCACGGTCGGGATTTCGCCCAGCATGACTTCGCCGCTGCCGCCATTGATGGTGATGACGTCGCCTTCCTTGATGACGCGCCCCGCCACTTTCAGTTCCTTTTTGCCGTAATCGATGCTTAAGCTCCCGGCGCCGGAGACGCAGGGCTTGCCCATGCCACGCGCCACCACCGCCGCGTGCGACGTCATGCCGCCGCGCGCCGTCAGAATCCCCTGCGCCGCATGCATGCCGTGAATGTCCTCCGGACTCGTCTCAACGCGCACCAGTATGACTTTTTCCTTATGCGTAAGCCCCATGCTTTCCGCATCCTCGGCGGTGAACACGACTTTGCCTGATGCCGCGCCGGGCGAGGCGGGTAGGCCCACCGTCAGCACGGTCTTGGCGGCGGAGGCATCCAGCGTCGGATGCAGCAATTGATCGAGCGAGAGCGGATCGATGCGCTTAAGCGCCGTATGCTTGTCGATGCGTTTTTCCTTAACCATGTCGACGGCGATCTTGACGGCGGCGGCGGCGGTGCGCTTGCCGTTGCGCGTCTGCAGCATCCATAATTTGTAGTTCTGGATAGTAAATTCGATATCCTGCATATCGCGGTAATGCGTTTCCAGCGTGTCGAACACGCTGGTCAATTGTTTATACACGTCGGTCATAACGGCGGGCATTTCGGCCAGCGGCTGCGGTGTGCGGATACCTGCCACTACATCCTCGCCCTGCGCGTTGACCAGGAACTCGCCGTAATATTTTTTCTCGCCCGTAGAGGGATTGCGCGTGAAGGCCACGCCGGTGGCGCAATCGTCGCCCATATTGCCGAACACCATCGATTGCACGGTCACCGCCGTACCCCAGCTTTCGGGAATGTCGTGTAAGCGGCGGTAAGTGCAGGCGCGCGGGTTCATCCAGCTATTGAATACTGCCATGACGGCGCCCCACAGCTGCGCATGTACCTCCTCGGGGAAGGGGGTTTTCAACTCTTCGATAACTTTGGCTTTGTACTGCGCCACCAGATCCTTGAGATCGTCCGGCGTCAGCTGCGTATCGAGCTCGACATCGCGCTCCTGCTTTTTCTGCTCCAGCATCTCTTCGAAATGATAATGATCGAGACCGAGCACCACGTCCGAATACATCTGGATAAAACGGCGGTAGGAATCGTAGGCAAAGCGCTCGTTGCCGGTTTTCTTAGCCAGCGCTTTGACCGTCGTATCGTTCAAGCCGAGATTAAGCACCGTATCCATCATACCCGGCATCGAGGCGCGCGCGCCCGAGCGCACCGACACCAAGAGCGGATTGACGCTGTCACCGAATTTAGCTCCTGCCTTGCGCTCGACTTGCGCCAGCGCCTCTTTGATCTGCGCCTCCAGCGAATCGGGCAGTTTTTTGCCCTTGGCGTAATAGCCGACGCAGACCTCGGTGGTGATGGTAAAGCCGGGCGGCACCGGCAGCCCCAGCGCGCACATCTCGGCAAGATTAGCGCCCTTGCCGCCGAGCAAATTTTTCATGTCGGCCTTGCCCTCGGCCATGCCATCGCCGAAGCTGTAGACCAGTTTTTCCGCCATATCTTTATTGGTGACTGGTTGAAGATTGCTTTTCATACGCTATCACCTTGATTATTGCTATTGCGCACCTCGGTCAACGACCATATCAGCGCGACGATCCACCCCAGGGCCGTCCAGCCCAGCAGCAGGTTGAGCATAAATATCGCCAAGCCGTCCTGATGCCGCCGCGCCAACACGATGACGGTCGGCAGGAAATAGAGCAGCAGCATGGTAAACATAGCGCCGAATCCCAATGTTCCTATCCATCCCATCATCATGGCATTATCCCTCTATAGCCGCAAAATGGGCAATACTGTCCATGCTGTCACCCATAAAGGATAAAAGCCGCAGACGATTGGTACGTAATGCCTTATCCTCGCAGTTTACCATAATTTTATCGAAGAAATGGTCAACAGGCTGGCGTAATTGCGCCAGCAACTTCATAGCTTCCACGAATTGTTCTTTGCCCACCAGCTCTTTTACTTGGCGGTCAATCGCATTGAGCGATTCGCATAAGGATTTTTCCGCAGATTCTTTAAGGTCGGATACCGTAACTTCTTGGTGATATGTTGTCTTATCCTTTTTCTCTTCGATAGCCAAGATATTGGCGGCGCGTTTATATCCGGCCAGCAGATTTTTACCATCATCCGTGCCAATGAAATCCTGAACCGCTTTGGCGCGTGCCACAATACGCACCAAGTCGTCGTCACCGTTTGCAATGATCGCTTTAATCACATCATGGCGAATGCCGCTGTCTTTCATCTGCACGATCAGCCGGTCATGGAAAAAAGTCAGCAGTGATTGCGTAAGTTCCGGCAACGCGCCTTCCGCAATCTCTTCATGCGCCGTTTCGTTGAGGATCAGGTATTTACCGACCTTATGCGCTGGTTCATGCAGCCGCGACTCGGTTTGCTTGACCAGCTTGTCCTGCGCCTTATGCAGGTCGATCTCATGTATCGGAGCAAAGGAGAACAGTGTTTTAAGGGGCAGCCTGATAGTATTTTCCAGCACAATCCGGATCACTCCCAGCGCCGCCCGGCGCAGCGCGAACGGGTCTTTCGAGCCGGTGGGCTTTTCGCCGATGGCGAACATCGAGATCAGCGTATCGAGCTTATCGGCCAGCGCGATGCAGATGGACACCGGATGCGTCGGCACCGAATCGTTCGGCCCCTGCGGCTTGTAATGATCGCGGATGGCGTCGGCAATAGCAGCGCTTTCCTTCTGGGCAATGGCGTAATAACGGCCCATGACGCCCTGCAATTCCGGAAATTCACCCACCATGCCGGTGACCAGATCGGCTTTGCATAAAGAGGCGGCGCGTTCGATGTCCTGAATCCTGAATCCTGAATCCTGAATCCTTTCAGCGACCATTGTAGCTAATGTCTTCACCCGCTCCACCTTATCGGCAATGCTGCCGAGCTTGGCATGGAACGTCACCTGTTTCAGCCCTTCCGCCCATTGCAACAGGGTTTTCTTGCGATCCTGATCCCAGAAGAAGCGCCCGTCGGAGAGCCGCG